>MDTF01005537.1_pt1 | contig 11563 bp, 12 predicted proteins | sample 811191 | NCBI WGS metagenome assembly MDTF01 (sample SAMN05326649, study PRJNA326480) | marine metagenome | isolation source: seawater | place: Southern Ocean | collected 2011
TATGATGTCTCAAAGCCTTTCATCAAGACCCCTTATCGTTTCAAACGAAAAAACGTTAGAGATTCAGTTAATTCAAGGCCCACTTGATCATGCAATGGTTTGCGTAGATGGCCAGCAAGACATTCCTATTAATTACAATGAATCTATTTTAATCAAAAAGAAAGAGTTAACTCTTAAAATTATTCATCCAACTGATAATGATTTTTATGAAGCATGCAGAGAAAAACTTGGTTGGAGTCTTGATATCACTGCCAACAAAAAATAACAGACTTGGATACCACTAGCTCCTATTTTTATATCATCGTTTTAGCTATTTTTCTAACGCTACTTACAAATTTTGGACTCAATAATAGTATTTTAGAGCATTTATTATTTTTAAAAACAAACTTTAACACCTCATTTGAAGATACATATCTTATTCATCATGAATGGTGGAGATTAATTGCTCCTGCATTCCTTCATTTTTCAACAACACACCTGCTCTTTAATTGCCTATGGATTTACATACTAGGCTCAAGGATTGAAAGGCTGGATGGATTAAGTATTTTCTTGTTTATTTTTATCTTGTCTGGCATTTTAAGCAATGCAGGTCAATTTTTTTGGACGCAACAATATTTATTTGGAGGTCTCAGTGGATCTATATACGGTCTATTGGGTTATTGCTTTATTGTTGAGCTAGGTGAGCGTCATAGACGATATGACATCTCAGAAGCATTATATTTATTTATGTTTATTTGGCTCTTGGTAGGCTTTACAGGAATATTAAGCTTTTTTGGTTTTGGTATGATTGCAAACATGGCACATCTTGCAGGCTTATTTTGCGGTTTCACTCTAGGTTTTTTAATTAGATTATTTAAAGGCTATATATTATGAAAAAAATTGCACCATTATTTATTATTACACTCGCACTACTTTTATTCTTTTATGGAAAAAAATATGATGAGATGATGGAATCAAGATTAAGTAGATCTGTTGCAGTTTGTCTTGAAGGTGAATCTTGTGGGCAAGCTATAGCCATAACATTAACTGCCGGTGGCGCTTCACGATCTGCTGAGGAGATCTATTCAACGGGGTGTGCTGCTTGTCATACTTCTGGAGTAGCTGGATCACCTATTTTAGGAAATCAAGCTCAATGGGCGCCTAGGCAAGCCAAGGGCTATGAGATGCTTGTAGATAATACCTGGAATGGTATTAATGGAATGCCTGCAAAAGGGTTATGTGCAGACTGCACCAAGGAAGAGATCAGCATTGCTGTTCAGTATATGCTGGATGCTATTTAGCCTTACCCTCCGCTATTAAACTTTTCTTTATATTCTTCTCAGAACGGATGTGCCAAACAATATATTGAATATAGGACTTAGGTTTTTTCTTTGAGTTCCCATATATCTTTTGATCCTACCGCTTGGATATAGATTTTATTATTAAACTGAATTAAATCTCTAATCCTAAAGCCCACCTCTATTCTTTCTATTAAGATAGGGCGCATGCCATCTAACTTTATTCTATAAATGCTCTTATCTCTCAATGATGTAATCAAAAGATCTCCATTCCATCTAGATAGGCCATCATCAGAGTAGAATCTAATTAAATTTGAGATTCCAATAGAGGGAATCCACGACATTATTGGCGCAACAAAATCCCCTACTTTAAAATTTTTATTTTGAGGGTCTAAAGGCCAAATTTTTGTTCCATAATCCACACCAAACGATGCGTTTGGCCAGCCGTAATCTTTTAAAGACTGGTCGAACCCAATGAAATTTAATTCATCGCCACCTTGTGGGGCATGCTCAGTCTCAAAAATTCCATCTTTGTCTAAAAATAAGCCTTGAGGATTACGTAAGCCTTTTGCAAAAATTTCTACATCCATGGTGTTTAGCGAAATTTTAATAATTTTGCCATAATGTGAGCCTGGAGCTGCTGTTACATCCCTCTCGTTAACCCCATCAAAGTAAAAATCACCTGTACTCAAAAAAATATTATTATCTCCATAGACAAGTCTGCCACCAGCAGAGGTTCCAGCATAGGTACTAGTTGTATGCCTATCTAGGCATGGCTCAGAATCAAAGATATTAGACCATTCAGTTGTTTGGCTTGAATAGGCGCTAATTTCAGTCATAAAGATTGAGAGAAAGTAACACTTTTGATCTTTATTAAAGTTAACTGCACTAACAAATAAAGTGCTTGCTGAATTCTCAGAGTTGGCAACAATTAAAATATCCTTTACTCCAAATGAGTAAGCAGAGTAGGCACCAAATGATTCAATAAAGGACTCTTCATTTAAATCAAGAGGGCTTGTAATTACCTGATTAAACTCCCCGTCATTTTGAACCCAGCCGTAACCTTTTTTATCTACATAAAATAATTGACTATTAAGGATATCAATCCCACCATAATCTTCGTAAGTTGGCCTCAAATGCTTTTTTAGAATTAAATCGTAGTAATTTGAGGAAATTATTTTTTCTTGGATCTGGTCCGCCCCAGTAACAGAGCCCTTAACCTGAGACCTCAACTTATCTAGGCCCGCGCTCTCTAAAAATAAACTTAGTTGGGTTGTGATAGGGTATAAATTAAACTTTTCTATAATTGCACCTGTGATAACCGAGAAAAGGAGTATTCCTAGGACCAACAAAAGCAGCGAAAGATATTTTATAGAATTTAAGATTTTCATTTTTTATTTAGGCTAGCGCCCATATTTATCATCATATCTCGTAATATCATCCTCTCCAAGGTAACTACCATATTGAAGCTCAATAATAATCAAGTCCTTTTGTTGTCTATTCTCCAATGAATGTATACCTTTCTTGGGAATAAAAAAATGATCATTGGCCTTTAATTTAGTAACTTTTTTATTTAAATAAACATGAGCAATACCCTCCGTTACTATCCAATGCTCAGATCTTTTGAGGTGGCTTTGCGTGCTGAGTTTTTGCCCTGGTTTTACGGTGATTCGTTTGACCTGAAAATTTGATCCACGATCAAGGGATTCAAATTCTCCCCAAGGGCGAATCTCATGGTCAGGCTGCTTAAGTATTTTGTTGTTATTTTTTAAAAGTGATGCTCTAACTTTTTTGATGTTAATGGGAGAGTCTTTTTGCCCAACATAAGTTACATCACCTGTATTGATGATTACCAAGCCGTCAATACCATCAGCCACTATTGGTGATTTAGTGGAAATAATTAATGAATTAGCTGAATCAATGAAGACATTCTTGCCCTTGCTGTAATTACCATTGACATCCTTTTTAGCAAGCGCGTGATAGCTATTCCAAGTTCCCAGATCCGACCAGTTAAATCTAGCAATAATCATAGATAGCCTGTCAGTCTTTTCTAAAACTGCGACGTCAAATGATTCAGCTGGCAATGTCTTTAATGCGGTGTTGTTAGCTTTATAAAAATTTAATTTTTGATCTGATGCTGACAGCAACTCTAAAACATTTTTTTTATCTAACTCTTTCCAAAATTTTGGAAAACTTAATTGAGCCTCCTCTGATAAAAATTTTGCAGTCAGGATAAATATCCCGCAATTCCAATAAAACTTATTACTTTTTAAATATTTTTTTGCTGTCTTGGCATCTGGCTTCTCATGAAATTTTCTTACCTTATGAATTCCATTGGTAGCATCCGCCCTAGTGCTTTCTATATAACCATATCCAGTGTGAGGAGATGACGGCTTAACGCCAAAGATTATTATTTCATCTTTAGCTATGGCGCTTTTTGCTGCTTCTTGGACATTATCATTGAATTGTTTTTTGCTGCCAATCATATGATCAGAGGACAGAACTGATAAAACCTCGTCACTATTTAATAATTGCAGGGCACTAATAATTGCAGGTGCGGTATTCCGTTTTTCACTTTCTAGAATGATGCTTGCAGTGGTAATATTTTTTGACCTCAGAGACAACAGTACCTTGTCCTTGTATATCTGGTTAGTAACTATTATCGGGTCAGAGTAAATTTTAGATTTGCATCTTAGGATTGTTTCCTCAAATAGAGTTACATCAAACAGGTTCTCGTTAAACTGTTTTGGAGCAAGCTCTCTTGAAATCGGCCAGAGCCTTTCTCCAATGCCGCCGGCAAGAATTATTGGTCTAATTTTCATTATTAACTATGTTTGGTATTTTTAATTAGTAGTATACTGTCTCAAGAAAGTATAAATCTAGAAAATTCACTTAGTTTCACCCATGAGCATAAAACCAAACTTAACTATTTTAGTAGTATTAAATTTTATTATCGCTGGAATTATCTTCACTTTAGGTCTTAATTCCTCATTTCCAGACCAAGCTGATTACCTGGCATTAGCTGATGGTATTTTGCATGGGGAGTTTTCGTCTTATGTCTATTTAGAAGATTACTACCCAGCTACATTGCGATCTCCGGCATACCCATTGTTCCTTGCCTTTGGACTTGCTCTGTTTAAAAGCATCCTTCCGATTCAACTGCTCCAGCTAGCTTTATATTTCTGCACTATTGTCTTATCACTCAGGATTATACAAAAATTAACAACCTCCAAAACTCCACAATATATATTCTTAGTACTATCTTCAGTTTGCATTCAACTCCCATATTACGCTGCGCAAATTTCATCAGAACTGCTAACAATATTTTTAGTAATCCTGGTTTTATATTTACTGTTCAATGGGAATATTAAAAGTATATTTTCAAATTTCCTAACTGGCATTAGCTTTTCGATACTAATAATGACAAAGCCAGCCTTTTTGCTCTTACCATTTTTGCTTTGCTTGCTTGTTTTGATAATCTCTAGGAAGTATTTAAAAAATTATATTTTTATTTGTATATTTTTCATGATTGGCACTATGCCTTTTGCTGTTTGGAATCAAGCAAATCATGGTGTTTTTAAGCCCACCACCATAGAGGGCATGGCAACGATAGCTCATATGGGATATTGGAACTTTAAGCTGCCAGTAGGTTATCAATCAGATTTTGATGATTACCATGCTTATGTAGTTTCAGATTTTACGAATCCTTTTATTTACTCCGATGAAGCCACTCTCAATAATATCTCGATTTATGAATCGCAGTGGCGGGATATAACAAATCAACTAGAGCCACTTTTAACTGAGTCTTTTAGGCGTGACTTAGAATATATGAGAGTTGATCCCTTGGTGTTTGTAACCTATCCCAGTGAGTATGTTCTTAAAAGAGAGGAATTACTTACACAGGCAATTATTCAGAGCGTGAAAGACGACCCACTTTATTACTTGAAGACTAGGGCTTATAACTTTTTTAGAGTTTTTTTTACAGGGATCAATAAATCAAACTTTTCTAATGACTCTAGTTATTTTTCAAAAATTCAAATGATTTTGGCATTTGCCATATCATTTATAATTATCTTTTGTGGCTTTATTTATGCAAGTATTTTTATATTTAAAAATTGGAAAACCATTTCTTATGAACTTGCAATCATATACTTTTTTATTTTGTATACTGCTGGTGTCCACACTCCATTTTCTGTGCAAGCTAGATATTCAGTCCCCATCCACTTATGTTTATTGATTTTATTATCTATAATTACATCGCGAAGATACTTAGATAATAAAACGTAATAATTTTAAATTAAACAATATATTTTTATGACAAATACAAATACAAAGAAAGTCGCGCTAATAACTGGAATCACCGGGCAAGATGGCAGTTATTTAGCTGAGCTACTGATTGAAAAAGGTTACGAAGTTCATGGCCTTGTAAGAAGAGCAAGTACGTTTAATAGAATAAGAATTGAGAAATACTTTGATCGAGATAATTACCCTGATGGAGGGACCGAGCATAGCTTCTTCCTTCATTATGCTGATCTTAGTGATGCTTCATCTATATTTTATGCTTTGCAAAAAATTATGCCTAATGAAATATATAATTTAGGCGCCCAAAGCCATGTTGGTATCAGTTTTGATACTCCGGAGTACACTGCAGATGTTACTGGTATAGGCACTTTAAGATTATTAGAAGCTGTAAGAAGCTTGGGCTTAGACTGCAAATTTTATCAAGCTGGTTCAAGTGAGATGTTTGGTCTTGTTCAAGAGAATCCTCAAAGCGAAACAACTCCATTCTATCCTCGCTCTCCCTATGGAGCTGCTAAAGTTTATGGGCACTGGATTGCAAAAAATTATCGAGAGTCTTACAACATGTTTATTTCCAATGGGATACTTTTCAATCATGAATCACCGAGGAGAGGAGAAAACTTTGTTACAAGAAAAATTACCTTAGGGGCAACTGCAATTTCTTTAGGCCTTCAGAAAGAACTTATATTAGGAAATCTTGAAGCTAAAAGGGATTGGGGGTATGCCAAAGATTTTGTAGAGGGGATGTGGTTAATGCTGCAGCAAGATGAGCCTGATGATTATGTTTTAGCTACAGGAGAAACTAAATCTGTTAGGGAATTCTGTGAAATAGTTTTTAACATCCTTGACCTTGATATGGAGAAATACGTTAGAAGCGATAAAAAATTCTTTAGACCCGCAGAAGTAGAGTACTTAAGAGGAGATGCTTCAAAAGCTCGAAAAAAATTAAACTGGGAGCCTAAAACCTCTCTCAATGAACTCGCTAAACTGATGGTTGAGTCAGACCTTGAGTATCATAAAACAGGAAAATTAAGGTAATGGCATATATTCTTCCCTTAGCAGATGACTCTTTTGGAGATGAGGAGAAGCATGCCATGATTTCTGTTATAGAATCTGGATATTACACAATGGGAGAGAAAGTTTCCGAGTTTGAAGATGCATTCTCCAATTGGTTGGGCTCATCACACTCAGTAATGGTCAATTCTGGCTCTTCTGCAAATCTTTTGTTGGTGTATTCTCAAATTGTTTCTTCTTTTAAAAATGATCTTATGAAACCTGGGGATGAGGTTTTAGTTCCAGCTCTTTTGTGGCCCACCACTATTTGGCCTTTAATCCAATTTGGCCTCAAACCTGTTTTGGTGGATATTGATTTGGAAAGTCTAGCAATGGATTTGGAAGATTCAAAATGTAAGGTCACGAAAAAAACAAAAGCAGTTTTCTTAATTCATGTGCTTGGTTATGCCTGTGAAATGGACGATTATGTTTCTTTTTGTCATGACCATAATTTAATTTTATTGGAAGATTGCTGTGAGAGTTTCGGCGCTTTTGATAAAGAAAGGTCCGTGGGAACATTTGGCGCAGGTGGAACCTTCTCTCATTTTTTCTCCCATCATTTGACTACTATGGAAGGTGGTACAATCACAACTAATTCACTTGAGCTAGCTGATGATTTGAGGTCTATGAGAGCGCATGGCTGGGTTCGCAATAGAACTGATATAGATACAATCTCTCGCAAATACCCAGAGCTTGACAAGAGATTCTTATTCTTGATGCCTGGATTCAATGTAAGGCCTATGGAAATTCAAGCTGCAGTTGGTCTTGTTCAACTGAAAAGGATTGATGAACTTTTGTCATATAGAGATTATTTTGCTAAGCATGTGATAGATACCTTCCATCAAATTGACTGGTTAAGGATAGCTGGCTCCGAAAGAACAAATATTGGAGTTGAAAGACAGAAAAGGGACCATTCATGGATGAATATTTCTTTTATTTTGAATGAAGATTGCCCTATAACTCTTCAAGAAGTGGTAAATATTTTTGAGACTTCGGGGGTTGAAACAAGACCCATCATTACTGGTAATTTTGCAAACCAACCAGCTGCAAGTTATATAGCAAATATTACCTCGTACCCAAACGCTCAAATTCTTACTGATCAAGGCTTTATGATCGGTTGTCATGCAACAAAAATTTCTGATCTTCTTGCAGAGACCATGAATCATATCTCCAATCACTTAAAAGAATTATGAAGACCTTGGTAGTTTTACCCTCATATAACGAAAAAGAAAATATTAATCGTTTGATTTCAGCAATTCTCTCAGTATCAGAAAGTTTTTATGTCGTAGTTGTGGATGATAATAGCCCAGATGGAACATTTGATGCTGTTGAAGAAGCTAGAAAGCTTATGCCTTCCGTTACTCAGGATAGACTTCACCTTGTTAAAAGATTGGCAAAAGATGGGAGGGGTGGTGCTGTTTGGGATGGAATGAGATGGGGCTTAGCTTCAGAGCTTAACTTTGATAGCTTTGTGGAGATGGACTGTGACTTCTCTCACGACCCGAGTGAAATTAAAAGCGGGCTTTTATTGATAGCTCAGGGCTATGATTTGGTTCTAGGTTCTCGCTACCCTGATGGAAAAATTCTTAATTGGCCTTTAAAAAGAAGAATATTTAGCAGGGTTGCTAATTTTTTATGCAGGATATTAATTAGCCTAAAGTTCCATGATTACACAAATGGCTATAGGTTTTATAATAGAAAAGCTGCCATGCACCTATCTCAATCTAGCACCCTGTTTAAAGGTTATATCAATCTCAGTGAGACGTTAGCTAAACTTTTGAAGCATAAATTTTCTATTGGAGCTTTCCCAATAGTTTTTGAAAATAGAAAATTGGGCAAGAGCAATACAGACCTTAAAGAAATGCTAGGGTCATTTTTTGCAATTTTTCAAATTGCAGCAAGGTATTGGTTTGATAGAAGATTTTAGCGTTACTGGTATTTCCGGTTCTTCTGGTGGAATAGGATCTACGGCAGAATACTCAAAGAAAATTGTTAAAATCAACTCACGGCTTGAGGACTCATATGAATCGATAGTTCGGGAGTTTAGTGACAAGGCAATTACTAATTATATTCATTTGGCTGCAATGACAGATACCAAATGGTGCAATGATAATCCAGTGGACTGCGTACTCTTTAATTCTGAATATGCAAAGAAGTTTTATCTTGCTGCAAAGACGGCAGAAGTGAAAAGATTCATCTTTGTTTCTACCGCCCATGTATACAGGCCCTCGGCTCCATCCCCCTTTAATACTAACTCACCTTTAGATCCAGTAAGCATTTATGGTAAATCTAAGTTGTTAGCTGAAAATCAGTTATTGGATACAGCAACTCAAGATACAAAACTTTCTATTGCCAGAGTGTTTAGTGTTATTGGTAAAGAAGCTAAAGATCACTTCCTTTATCAAGGCTTACAAAGGCGAGCTAAAAATAAAGATTTTTCTTCTATTGCTGGATTGGATAATATTAGAGATTTCTTGCGGACCTCTGAAGTAATGAGTGAACTTATCAGATTAGCAAATTCAAGTGACTTTCCTAACTTATTAAATATTTGCTCTGGAAAAGGCCAAACAATTAGAAAAATTGCTGAAGAAGTTTTTGCCTCTTATGGCCTGGAAAAAAGTATAGACCAAATAAGTTCCTTAGATGATAATTCGCCACATCAAATAATAGGCGTACCAACACAATTTAAATGAAGACTATTTTGAAGAAATTAGTGTCAGCAAAATTTACAATTTTTCTAATTATTGGGTTATTTGGATTAGTTCTAAACTTAATTTCTTTCATTGGATACAATGAATTTTTCTCTCCAACATTTTCATCTTTTCTCGCATTCTCTACTGCGATAGTATTTAACTATTTTTGCCATGGAAGATTTTTGTGGCAATCTCACTCTCCTCAAATTTTTTTATTGCAACGCTTCTTAAAATTCTATTCTGGCTACTCCTTCAGTATGGTTATTAACGTTTCAGTAGTATATTTCTTCCAAGATTACTTTGAAAATATCCTTTTCTTGCAAGTTATAGGAATAGCTCTTGGATCACTTTTAAATTTTTTTATTTCTAGGCTTTCTTTTACAGGCCAAATACGATGACTGTTAAAGTAGAGCCCAAAATTACAAAAGCTATCTTCCCGGTTGCTGGTTTAGGTACTCGCTTCTTACCTGCAACCAAAGCAATTCCAAAGGAGATGCTTCCTGTCATCGACAAACCACTTATTGAATATGCGGTTGAGGAGGCCGTCCTTGCAGGAATAACTGAGATAATATTTATTACAAGTCACACCAAACGCTCCATTCAAGATCATTTTGATAATAACTTTGAATTAGAAGAGAAATTGCGTGAATCTGGAAATATTGATGCCATCCAAAAAATTAATAGAGATATCTTTAAAGATATTAAATTTACTTATGTCCAACAGCAGTCTCAAAAGGGCCTTGGCGATGCAATACTTCAAGCAAAACATTTAATTAAGAATGAATTTTTTGCAATTTTGCTTGCAGATGATTTGATTATCAATACTCCCTCTGCTACACAACAACTCATTGATGTGGCTATTGAGAACAGTTGCTCTGTTGTAGGCCTAAGTAAAGTTCCAACTCAACAGATAGGCAAATATGGAGTTATTTCATCTCCGAATATTGAACCTAATCAAAAAACATTTTGGCTGGATGATATTGTAGAAAAGCCTCAAAAACACCCTCCTTCTGATTTAGCAGTTTTTGGAAGGTATATTTTATCGCATCAAATTTTTCAATATTTAGAAAATTTGGATCCAGGAGTGGGTGACGAAATTCAACTAACTGATGCAATTAAGCTTTTATTAAAGAGCGAAACAGTTGCTGGCCATCTTTATGATGGCAAAAAATTTGATTGCGGCTCTAGAGATGGCTATGTTCATGCCATTACCTATCTTGCAAAAGATATTTTAGGGCTTGAGTGAAGGCGCTCTTTTTCTTTTTTAGATTGTTGCCACCAGAGGTAGCTCATTCAGTTGCCCTACAAGGTCTCACAGTATTTTATAGGCTAAATTTAATAAATTTATTCTTTGCCAATGTACAACATGATCAACCATACATATTTAAAAATATTACTTTTAAAAATAGGCTTGGAGTAGCCGCTGGTTTGGATAAAAATGGTGATTTTATCGATGCATTGGGAGCTCTAGGCTTTGGATTTATTGAAGTAGGAACTGTGACGCCCATGCCGCAACCTGGCAATCCAAAGCCTAGAATTTTTCGATTCAAGGCTCAGCAAGCGCTTATTAATAGGCTAGGCTTTAATAATAAAGGAGTTGATTACCTTGTGAATAAAATTAAAGATAGAAATTCTGATGTTATTTTAGGGGTCAATATTGGTGCTAATAAAGACTCAGAGGGAAGAAAGCGTATAGATGATTATGTAGATTGTTTTACAAAGGTTTCCCCATATGCCGACTATATAACTATCAATATTTCCTCACCAAATACGCTGCATTTAAGATCTCTCCATCAAAGAGAAAATTTCATACCTTTATTTGAAGCCTTAAATATTGCTAGAAAAAAAGTTAAGTACGTAAATCCCATTTTAGTAAAGCTCTCTCCAGATGAGGCAGAGGAAACTATTCTCGATATTATTCAAGCAATAAAGGACTATGCATTTGATGGTGTGATTGTTTCAAATACGACAATAGATAGGACTGAATTGAATGATATGTCAGGCCATGACATTGCCGGCGGGTTGTCAGGTAGACCTTTATTTAATAAATCTACCGATCTTTTAAAAAAAATTCATAAGCATGATCAAGATATAGTCAAAATTGGAGTTGGAGGTGTTTTTAATAGCAAGGATTATGAGGAGAAGTTAGAATCTGGCGCTTCGCTTGTGCAAATTTATACAAGTTTTATATATGAGGGCCCCCAAATAGTTTCAAAGCTTCTTCAATAAACTATTAAAATA
>MDTF01013644.1_pt1 | contig 11561 bp, 11 predicted proteins | sample 811191 | NCBI WGS metagenome assembly MDTF01 (sample SAMN05326649, study PRJNA326480) | marine metagenome | isolation source: seawater | place: Southern Ocean | collected 2011
TCTGGAGGAACCTATGAAAAACCTGCAATGATTAAAGGAAACCGTAAAAAGAGTACTGTAGAACGAGAAGTCTATTTCTTAGAGTATATAGAAAAAGCAAGAAAGCTAACGAAGACCCCACTATTGCTCACTGGTGGTTTTAGATCTGTGTCTGTAATGGAAGATGCCTTGGCTAGCGGAAAGTTAGATGTTATTGGCTTGGCCAGGCCTTTTTGTTTATATCCAGCGCTTGCCAATCAAATTTTTGATGGCTCTGTAAAACAATTTGAAGCGCCCATTCCTAAAATTGGAATTAAACTTCTAGACAGGCTTGGTGGTGTAGAATTACCTTGGTACGAGCTTCAAATACAGCGTATTGGAAAAGGCAAGATGCCCAAAAAGAACCTACCCGGTATTTTGGCTTTTTGGTTTAGTTTAAAAAGCTTGTTTTTAAAATCTTTTTGGAAAAATTAAATTCTACCACAGATTAAAAATTATTTAGAATATTCATATGTAGTTTTGCCATCAGATGCAAAGCAAAAAAGTTACTTTAGAATGGGTTCGTGTAAAACAAGTAATTGTTTTAGCACTTTTATTTATGATGATTGGTACTCTTTTAGAATTATACTTGCTAGATCATTACGAAGATACATGGCAATTAATTCCAATTTTATGTATTGGTGACGCCCTGGTAAATCTTTTTATTCTTTTTTTTAGAAGATCACAAGTAGTTATTACTTTATTTAAACTAGTGCTGGTTCTTACCTCTTTTAGCGGAATTTATGGTGTGGTTTTAAACCTACAAGCTAATTATGAGTTTGAGCAAGATATGAAGCCTACTGCAAACTTCTGGGAGCTTTTTTAAGAAAGTTTATCGGGCGCCTTAACAACCTTAGCACCTATGAGTTTACTTGTCTTAGCATTTATTGGTTATTCATATTTAGTTTTAATAAAACAACACAATGAAAAAATTCAGTAAACTATCTATTATCATGCTATCAATAAGTTTGTTGCTAGTATCTTGTAAAGAATCTGCAGAGAATAAACAAAAACCAGACACCACTGTATAAAACAAACAAGCAGAAAAAAGTGCCCCTATGGCAGTTTTAAATGCCAATCTAGCTACCGAATCAGATTTAATAGCACTTGCTTTCACCTGAGTTAGTTGCCAAACTGCTAGCTGTAAGACCTTTTCTAACAATGACAGATTTTAATGCAAATGTAGCAGGAGAAAATACAGAAGAACTTTTCAAAAAATTATTTGTACCATGTAACTTAAATAACACTGCAGAGAAAGATTTTAAAATGATACCCGGTGTTGGTGATAAAATGGCACATGAATTTGAAGAGTACAGACCTTATACTAGCATTCTTCAATTTAAACGTGAAATTGGTAAATATGTAGATGAAAATGAAGTAGCACGTTATTTAGATTATGTCTTTGTGCCAGTAGAATTAAACACAGCTACAGAAAATGATATAAAAGCATTACCGGGTGTTGGCGATAAAATGACACATGAGTTTATAGAATACAGACCTTACACAAACCTAGCTCAATTTAGAAAAGAAATAGGGAAGTATGTAGATGAAAAAGAGCTTAGCAGATTAGAACGCTTTGTGTATTTAAAAGAGTAGTTTTTTATTGCTTTAAGATAAGCTAAGAACGTAAACATTAAATTAATAATAACTCCAACATATTTTTTGGGGTTATTTTTTTATTCTTATTTGAAATTATTGAATGTGTATATTTTTCATGTAACTATTTCTAGAAATTTATAAAGAAATCCTCTAAATTTATTTATTATCTTTAGCTTCATCTTCAATTTACACAAAATGAAAAACCAAGTAATTATTCTTTTAAGCACACTTTTTTGCTCCTTTATATCTATCAGCTCTTTACAAGCTCAGGAAACTATTTTTGACAAACTAGACAACATAGCCATTGTAGATCAAAAAGTAATGATGCCAATGCGCGATGGAGTAAGACTTGCCAGTGATATTTATAGGCCTAAAGAAGCTGGTAAATATCCTATTATTTTTTCTAGAACACCTTACAACTTTAATTCTTGGGGAGATGGTGAACAAAGAACAAGAACTGCAAACCGTGCTTATGAATATGTAAAAAAAGGATATGCCTATGTAGTTCAAAATGAACGAGGGCGTTTTTATTCTGAAGGAGAATGGGATATTTTAGGGGTACCTCTTACAGATGGGTATGATGCTTTTGAATGGATGAAAAATCAAGCATGGTCTAATGGAAAAATTGGAACACTAGGATGTTCTTCAACTGCAGAATGGCAAATGGCTGTTTCTGCCTTAGATCACCCGTCACATGCTGCAATGGTGCCACAAGGTTTTGGTGCTGGTGTTGGACGTGTGGGCGATATTAATGAACAAGGAAATTGGTATCGTGGAGGTGTAGAACAAATGTTGTTTTTTTCTTGGTTATATGGTGTAGAGCACGATAAATTTAAACCAAGAATTCCAACAGGAGCCACCCAAGAAGACTTAATTAGAATATCAAGATTTTATGATTTAGCACCAGAAAATCCAAAAGTAGATATGGCTGAGGCGTTAACTCATTTACCAATTCAAGACATTCTAAAAAACATACACGGTAAACAAGAAGTTTTTGATAAAATGATTCGTAGAAAACCAAACGACCCAGAGTGGTTTAATGGTGGTATTTACCATGATGATAAAGATATTGGCACCCCTAGTTTTTGGTTTGCTTCTTGGTACGATGTGTCTATTACGCCAAATATTTCATTGTTTAATCATGCAAGAAATAACTCAAAAGATGCTTTTATAAGAGATAACCAATACTTAGTAATTGCACCAACACTTCATTGTGCGTATACAAGAGCAACTGAAAACACCATTGTAGGTGAACGCAGTGTTGGAGATGCTAGACTTAATTATGATGAACAAATTACAAAATGGTTTGATTTATGGTTAAAAGGTTCAGAAAATGATTTTAAAGAAACCACGCCAAGAATACAATACTATACCATGGGTAGTAATAAATGGCAATCTTCTGAAGTATGGCCTCCAGAAAATACAGAGTTAATTACCTATTACCTACAAAGTAATGGAGCTGCAAATAGTAGATTTGGTGACGGAATGCTCTCTACTAAGAAAGCTAAAAAAGATACTCCAGATACATTTGTCTATGACCCTATGGCACCAGTACCCTCATATGGAGGAAATGTATGTTGTACCGGTAATGCAATAAAAGGAGGTGCTTGGGATCAGCAAGATATGGAAGCTAGAAATGATATTTTAGTATACACAACAGAAGTCTTAGCTGAAAATACCGAGGTAAGTGGTTTTATTAATTCTAAACTATATGTCTCTTCTGATGTAAAAGATACAGATGTTACCATAAAATTAATAGACGTATATCCAGATGGTTCTGCCTATAATTTAGATGAAACCATTCAGCGCGTTCGTTACCGTGAAGGATATGATAAGGAGGTTTTTATGAAAAAAGGCAAGGTATATGAAGTTAATCTAACGGCAATGTCTACAAGTAATATGTTTAAAAAAGGACACCGTATACGAATAGAAATTTCAAGTAGTAATTTTCCTAGATTCGCAAGAAACTTAAATACAGGGGGTAATAATTATGATGAAAAAATTGGGATTACAGCGCATAATACCATTCATCATTCTGCAAAGTACCCCTCTCAAATACAAATACCCATAGCTAAAAAATAAACAACTAGCTGACATAAATTTTTTGATATAAGGTACTTATAAATTAGATGAAGCTTACTGTAGCTTGAACATAGATTTTAGTAGCTAAGGCATCATTTCTTAAGTTTTCCATAACATAATTAGCGCCATTAAAACCATTATCAAATTTTCTATAATGGTAACCATACTCATCGGTAAATTAAAAACGGCTCCTAAGCAGGCGCAACGAATTTTCTTTTTGTCTAAAACACTCTGTATAACACCAATACTGCTAAATCCCATAATACAAATAGTTGCAATATAAGTAATCGTAGGTTCAAAACCTGTAAGGTAGGCAACACCCAGTATTAATTCAATAAACGGATATACAAGACCATATACTTTTACTCGTTTTGCAAGTATGTCATACATAGCATAGCTTTCTGCAAAACCGGTAAGGTTTAAAAATTTGAAGAAGGAAAATACAATAAAGAAACCAGCCATAAAGTATTGCATCCATAGCATAACATCTATTTTTCCATTGTCTATTGAGACAATTGCTGTTGTAGCTGCTATGAATAAAAAAATAAGAAGAAGTGGTTTATAAGTAGTGAAAACACGTTTGTTTTGTTTGTCTTCACTGGTGTTAGAAAAAGTGATGGTGTATTTTGGATGAGCTTCAAAAAGTCTTCGTAGCTCATCTATTTCAATCTCTTTTTCCACGGTTAATGTAGCGGTATTGTTTTTAAGCTCAATTTCGGCCAATGAGATATTTGAATGCTGTTCAAGTAAATATGTTACTTTAGCAACACAACCCTCACAGGTCATTCCATTTATAGTATATGTACGAATCATTATCGTTTATTATAAATCTAATATACAAGTTTTATATTTTACGTTTAGCAATAAGTATACCTGCTTTAGACAGAAAACTCTTCAACCAATTTTTTTAACATCACTACACACTTATCTAGTTGTTCTTGTGTGGTATATTCATTGGCACGATGTGCCTGTTCTATAGAGCCTGGCCCGCAAATAATACTTTGGTAACCAGCTTCATGAAATTGCCCTGCCTCAGCTGCATAAGAAACAGTTCTCCAGGTATTGCGTCCAGAGATTTTTTGAGTTAAAGCAACAATACTATCTGTTTCTTTGGTATCTAATGCTGGTACTGGGGGGTGTAATAATGTGTTGGTAATTTTAAAATTAGGAAATAGTTTTCTTACCTCTTGTTCTCGTTCTTTGCAAAACGCAAAAAAATCATTAAAAATAGTTTGAATATCATCTTTTGGAATAACTCTCACATCCCATTCAAAACGGGTGTATTCTGCTACAATATTAGTAGCAACACCTCCATGTATTTGCCCAACATGCAGGGTAGAATGTGGGGGTTCAAATCTGTGATCTTGTGTAGCCAGAGATAATTGTTTCATTTTGTTTTCTAGCCATATAATAAGTCTAGTACTTTCATGTATGGCACTAATTTCTTTATGAACTCCGCTGCTATGCCCTGCAGAACCATTTACTTCGGTTTGTACATAACACACCCCTTTTTTTCCAATAACAGGCTCCAACAATGAGGGCTCCCCAATAATGGCATAGGTGGCGTTTTCTATATAGCTTTTTTTAATATGCTCTATAAGTTCTGGAGCTGCTAAACAACCAATTTCTTCATCATAACTAAAAGCAAAATAGATGGGTTTTTTTAAATGAGCCTTACTCAAGGTAGGAAGTGTAGCCAAACAACATGCAATAAAACCTTTCATGTCTGCGCTTCCTCGGGCAAATAATTTACCGTCTTTTTTTACAAGTGTAAATGGGTCTGTATGCCAATCTTGGCCTTCTACTGGTACAACATCTGTATGCCCAGATAATATAACACCACCATCTATTGCTGGTCCAATTCTACAATGCAACGAGGCTTTTGTTTCTTCTTTATTAGGAACTAATATAGTTTCTACACCAAAGGCTTCAATATATTTCTTAATCCAATAAATAATCTTAAGGTTACTTTCTCCTCCTAAAACTGGAAAACCAACCAGTTTTGCTAAAATATCTTCTACATTCATATTATTTATAGCAAATAGTTACCGCTATAATTAAGAATATAGCTGAGAGCAAAAATACAATTATTGCCACAGGAAAAATAAATCGCAACCATTTATCTAGCGGCACGCGGCACATGCTTAACATGGCAATTAATCCGCCAAGAGTTGGGTTTATTAAATTAGAAATTCCATCACCAATTTGAAAGGCTAAAATAGTAGTTTGCCTAGTAAGCCCAATTACTTCACCTAATGGTAACATAACAGGTAAGGTTGCCAATGCCTGGCCACTTCCTGATGGAATAAAAAAGTTAATAATACTCTGAGAAATAGACATCCCTATAGCAGATAAATACAAGGGTAATGTTTTTAAAACTTCAGATAAATGAAAAGAAATGGTATCACTAATATGTCCCATTTCCATTAATACTTTAATAGTCGTAGCAAAACCTACCATAAACGCTCCAGGAGCAACATAGGCAACAGATTTTAGTACCGTTTCGCTAATGCTGTTTCCTTTCATTCCGCCTATAATTCCGGTAGCTATTGTAACCATTAAAAATATGGCAGATATTTCATTAATGTACCAGTTTAGATTAAAAACACCATATAAAATGGCGCCCAACCCAACAATAAACGCACTTATTACCAACCAATTATTTAGTGAAATTGAATAGTCTGATAAAGGTTTAGAAAGTACAATTCCGTCTTCATTTAAGCCTTTCCCAAGACTGTTATTAGGGTCTTTCGTAATTTTTTTTAAGTATCTTACATTGTAATAAGCAAGAAAACTTAGGGCAGAAAAACACAAAGCACTACGTAATAAAGCACCAGAAAATAGGGGTAATTCTCCAATTTTATGGCCTATACCCACCGTGTACGGGTTTATTGGAGAAAGCCCAAACCCAAGAGTTACCGCACCCACAGATATACCAGCTGCCAACACTAGGTCTCCGCCCAACGCTAGACTTACCAATGCTGCAATTGGTATTAAAGCAATATTGTGTTCATAGCCTACAAAAACTCCTAAAGCACCGTAAATAAAAGTCATAATTACAACGGCTAAGTATTTTTTATCTCGTCCAACTTTGTGAACAAAAGTACCCACAGCGTTTTCTATTGCTTTGGTTTTTTCCATAACACCAAACATAATACCACCAGAAAACACCACAAACATTACCTCTATAGCTGCTTTAAAACCCGAAGGGATGGCTTTAAACATCTGTAAAAATCCAATAGGTGTGCTTGGAATAATGCTAAAAGACCCAGGAATAACTCTGTTTCTTCCTTCTATTAATACGCGTTTAAATTCTCCTGCAGGAATAATATAGGTTAACAGTGTTACAAAAACAATAATCATAAACAGCATACTTACAGCGTGCGGAATTTTTTCGAACCAATGCTTTGTTTTCATAGATAAAGTTGTGGAAAATAAAAGTGTCTAAAATAGGTGTTTTTTTAGAATCATGTATTTTAAACAGGGGTTAATTTTTTGCAGCATAATGGCTAAAGAGAACGTCTAAGTAAAGAGTAAAATTAGCAATACCTATTGAAATAATTCTATTAATTAAACATAGTTTTAAAATTTGAAGTCTTTCAAAGAATTATTAGCTCACAAATTTATTTTTTTACAATTTTTTTTGTGATTCCACTGTCAAACTTAAGAAAATAGATACCACTAGCAAGATCTCTAATATCTATAGTCTCATTGTTTGAAACACTACCACGTATAATTTCTGAACCTAAAATTGTATATATTTTATAATTTTCTTTGGCTGATAATTCAGAAACTCTTATAAAGTCAGTTGATGGATTTGGGAATAGTTTAATGGTTTTGATTAATTTAAAATCATTGGTGCTTATATCTTGAGCAGTAGAATTATTCCAACTTAAAAGGAAAAGTATAAAGGTTAGTAAGATGTAATTTTTTTTCATAAAAATATACCTAATAATTAAGTAGTACAAATATACAATTAATAAAAATAGATTACAAATCTATTAGATTAGTTCTTTTATAGCCTAGACCAACACTCATTAGCTTGGTGTAAGCTACTTTAAAATTTAAGCACTCAATCTGGTAGTTGTATTTTTATAGTAATTATAAAAGTGTTACTTTTTTTGATTACAACAATTATCAGATTTACATTGACAATAATTTAGATTATAAATATGTAAGATGGCTAATGTGAATGCTGCACTATAAGTGATGAATTCGGCTAGAGGTATCCAACCCAATTTTTCATTTAGAATTAAAAAAAAACAATATAAGCCAACTCATCCATAATGCAGATTTTATAAGGGTATTCGTTGAGTTTTTTGTAGATTTATAGACTGCAATCACAGAGATAGTTATAAAAAAGAAATCTAAATTTTTCCACCACAATGGTGCTGTTTCACTTTGAATTGCGGAATAACCCTGAACGGCAAATAAGACAGGTGTCATCAGACAGTGTACCACACATAGACTACTGGCAAAGGCTCCAATTGTATCAGGCTTTTGAATACTAATATTCATGAATAAATAAATTTTAATGCAACTAAGTTGCAAACTTAAGCATATAATTTGTTATTTCTACTAAGATGTGATAAATTTGTATTTATGGATATTTTAAGGAAAACACAAGCAGTAGAGAGTTTATTAAAAGAGTTTACAAAAGATTCCAATGCTATATCAGCAATTGAATTAATTAAGCGTTTAGAAGAAAAGTTTAATAAAACAAGAGTATACAGAATCTTAGATAAACTTGAAGATGACGGAGTACTTCATTCTTTTCTGGGTAAAAGAGGGATCAAGTGGTATGCAAAATGCAAGGGATGTTCCACAATTGGCCACCAAGATATCCACCCTCATTTTCAATGTATAGATTGTGGTAGGGTAGATTGTTTATCTATTGAAATTAATGTTCCAAAGATTTCTAACAGAGAGGTTGCTACTACTAAATTTTTAATTCAAGGAAGGTGTGAGTTATGTTTAGGTTAGTATTGCAGTAGAGAAGAGGTTATTAAATGGGAATGCCTACTTTTTTTATTATTTTATGCTTTCCATTACATCATGAAAGCCATCACAACCATTGTTAAATTCTCTATAATGGTAACCCTACTCATTGGTAAATTAAAAACAGCTCCTAAACAAGCGCATCTAATTTTTTTCTTATACAAGACACTTTGTATAACACCAATACTGCTAAAGCTCATTAATAAGATAGTGGCTGTATAGGTTATTTTAGGTTCAAAATTTGTTAGGTAAGCTATTCCTAACAAGAGTTCTAGGAACGGATAGATAAGCCCGTATGCTTTTACTCTTTTTGCAAGTACATCATACATGGCATAGCTTTCTGCAAAACCAGCTAAGTTTAAAAATTTAAAGAAAGAGAAAACAATAAAAAAACCAGCCATAAAGTAACGCATCCATAGCATTAGCTCTATCATTCCATTGTCCATTGAGGCAATTGCTGTGGTGGCTGCAATAAATATAAAAATAAGAAGCAGTGGTTTATAGGTAGTAAAAACACTTTCCCCTTCTTGATCTGTTGTAGGTTGTAATGTACCAACAGTATATTTACTAGACGGACCAAAAAGGTTTTGTAATTCATCAATTGCTAACTCTTCACTCATGGTTACCGTGGCAGATTTGTTTGAAAGCACAACAGCAACAGATGAAATACTTTCATGTTGTTTAAATAAATAGCTAACTTTAGCTACACATCCTTGACAGGTTATGCCTTCTATAGTATATGTTTTGGTCATGGTTATTTTGTAAATCTTGTATTTTAATTTTGTGAGAGGGTTTTATGATAATTCAAATTTAATCAAAATAATAACTCCATTATAAAATATAATGCAAACATGATGCCTTCGGGCTGAGGGTAAAATAAGTTAATTATTTTGAAACGAATTTGATTATTTTTTGATACTGTCTAGAACTAGCTACTGCTTTATGATGTATAGAGTTAGGAGGTTTTTTTACTTGGTAAATGTATTCTCAATCATCTCACTTGGTTGAAACCCTACACGATGTGCTTGTACAAATATTGTTGACTCCTCTGGTAATATAAATGGTTGTTTATAGATAGACCATGCTGTTGGTTTTAAACCATCTTGGGTAATAATCTTGTAGCCCAAAGAAGCTCCCTTGGTAGAACAACTAATATGAATTTTACCATCTAAAGAAGTAATTATTGGCTGTGCAGTTACTGGCTTAGAATCTGCACCTTCCCATAACTCAGAAATCAGTTCTAATTCAGGTAAATTAGGTTGATCACCAATCTCTTTAATCCATTTATCCATTTCTGAACTTAATTCTATCAACTTTTGTTTGTAATCAGGATTATTTGCTAGATTGTTTAATTCATGAGGGTCTACTTTACAGTTAAAGAGTTCTTCAGGGGCTTTGCTTTTTCTAAACCATTGTGCTTGGGTTTCATTTAGTTTTCCTTCATTTCTTAACCGTAATAATTCCTTCATAGTTGGAATTTTTTCTCGGTATGCAATGGGTAAATAATATCCTTGCGTTGGCCTGTAATTTCTAATGTATTTAAATTGTTTATCGCGTACCGCACGAATAGCATCGGTGATTCCATCTAAGCGATCTACTGCACTATGAATGTATGTTCTCTTGTAGTTGGGTTGCTTTTTATTTAAAAAGGGCTGTCCTTGCATGTATTTAGGTGGTGAAATGCCAACCAAAGAAAGTAAGGTAGGAGCAAAATCAATAAAACTGATAAGTTGTTTGTCCCAAGATCCAGCTTTCTGCTGATTTGGAAATCTAATAATCAATGGCGTATTTATTCCAGCATCATAGATTAACCGTTTTTGTCTTGGTAACGGGCCACCATGATCTCCATAAAAAAATACAATAGTATTTTCTAACAATCCATCTTTTTCTAACTGATTTAGAATTCTTCCCACCTTTTGATCCATTAAAGCGATATTGTTATACATTTTCCAGAGATCTCTTTGAACAATTTTATTATCTGGGAGGTAAGGTGGAACTTTAAATTTAGTATCTATGGGAATCACTTTAGTTTGTTGATATGGTTCAAACAACCTAGACTCATGTGTTTCGTTAAAATTAAAGATGGTAAAAAATGGTTGATCTTGTTTTCTGTTTCTCCAATGTGCTTTATTGCTACTCTCATCCCAAGCGGTAACAGGAGCTTTAAATTGATAATCTTCCTTCGAATTATTAGTGCAGTAATACCCGTGTATCCTTAGCAATTCACTAATCATTTTTAGTTCTGCAGGCGGTACTGCCTCGTATGCTGGAAGACCAGTTAATTGAGTATGGCTTTTGGTACGCATATGGCCTGCACCAATACTAGTAGGATACATGCCAGTTGCAATAGCTGCTCTACTAGGGGCACAAACACCTGAGGGAGAAAATAGATTAGGATATCTTACACCTTCATTAGCCAATCGACTTAAATTAGGAGTTTGAATACTATTGTCTCCAAATGAAGAAATATAGGGGCCCATGTCTTCGGTTACTAACCATACTATATTGGGCCTGTCTGATAGTTGAAGTTTTAAAGGGGTTTTAAAATTCTCATTACTAGTATTTTTGTTGGTAGAACAGGCTGTTAATAAAAAGCAACTCAAAGAAAATAAGAGTTGTATTTTAATAACTAAAGTATATTTTTTCATGTCAAAAATTTACGTTATTTGTGCTTACTTGCTTTTTAAAAATTGCTACCCAAAGAAGTTTGTAAAGGCCTTTTTGAGAGTTTAAGGTTCCTTACTTAGCATTTCTATTGTTGCTATAGTTCTAAAGCCAACATGGTCTGAGCTCGAGTCAAAACTGGTTCCCATACGAGCAGAAATTCTATAACTTGCACAATACGATTCATGACACAAGTAAGA
>MDTF01010104.1_pt1 | contig 11560 bp, 9 predicted proteins | sample 811191 | NCBI WGS metagenome assembly MDTF01 (sample SAMN05326649, study PRJNA326480) | marine metagenome | isolation source: seawater | place: Southern Ocean | collected 2011
TCCAGACACTCCAAGCCGATTTTGGATAGAAATAAAAAATAGCCGTGCCCAAAAAGAAAAGAGGGATGGAGTTATTGGTCAAATGCTTCCAATCTCCATGAATGAATGGTGAAAATAGAATTCCTCTCAACCCAGTTATGTCTCTAGGCAAAATGCCATACTTAGCTAAATCAAAATCTGAATTGAGAGATAGCATATGAACAACCCACATCGCCAAAACCATGATTGCGGGCACAATGGCACTGCGCAACATTTTCTGGGTATCTAGCGAACGGGAATTTTTCATTGCATCAAGTAACGAAAAATTACGCGCAATGATTCCTGTTATCAGCCTAAATCGTCATCATCATCAAATGAGAACATGGAACTCATCATGTCTTTGAAACCAATTCCAGAGTCTAACACGTTTTTGCTCAGCAAACTATACTCTGCCAGTCCATGTAAAATCAGCTCCATAAAAATGAATTGTTCAGTTGCATCAGCTTTGGGATGATATTTCAAAACCAAATCTTTCAACTGAGGAATCTGAATCAACTTTTCTTGATACTCTTTATCTGTTAAATCAGAAGCCAAATCCAAATCGTTTTGGTTAAACCACTTAATTACTTCTTCAAACGGATTGGCTTCTTTTCTGCGTTTGATCATCTCCGGATTTGGGAAATATTGCGGAAATACCTGACGTAGAACTTTACTCAACAAACGATGCGATACCATAATAGCACCTTCTTGCTCGCCTTCGTATACCAATTCTACTTTACCAGTAATTGCAGGAATAACTCCCAATAAATCTGAAATACGAACGGAAGTTTTCTTCTCGTTATTGATTATTGTTCTGCGTTCAGCAGCACTCACCAAGCTTTCATACGCACTGATTGTCAAACGAGCTGAAACACCACTTTTTTGATCTACATACTCACTGTGTCTGGCTTCAACGGCAATCAACTCAATGATATCTTGTAACAATGGAACAATGTAAACTTTGCTTTTTTGCTGATCCAACAATCGAGCTTCTTGTTGCGTAATTTGTTTACCTATCTCAATAGATTTTGGATAGTGTGTGATAATCTGACTCTGAATACGATCTTTCAACGGAGTAATAATTGATCCTCTGTTGGTATAATCTTCAGGGTTTGCTGTAAACACAAACTGAATATCTAAAGGCAAACGAAGTTTAAAACCTCTAATTTGAATATCACCTTCTTGTAAAATATTGAACAATGCCACCTGAATTCGAGCTTGTAAATCGGGTAATTCATTAATCACAAAGAGACCTCTATTGGCATTGGCAACCAGCCCGAAGTGAATTACACGTTCATCGTTGTAACTCAGGCCTAAATTAGCAGCCTTAATTGGGTCAACATCACCTATTAAATCGGCAATAGAAACGTCAGGAGTTGCTAATTTTTCGGTGTATCTGTCATCGCGATGTAACCAATCAATGGGTGTTTCATCGCCCTTCTCAGCAACTAAATCTCTAGCAAATCTGCTTATGGGATTTAGTGGATCATCATTCAGTTCAGAACCAGCTACAACTGGAATCCATTCGTCTAACAAACGAACCATAGCCCTTGCAATACTCGTTTTGGCTTGTCCGCGTAAACCCAATAAATTGATATTGTGGCGAGATAAAATAGCTCTTTCAACATCGGGAATTACCGTTTCATCGTACCCTAGAACATCATAAAAAACAGACTCACGCGATCGTAATTTCTGAATCAAGTTATCTCTTAATTCATCTTTTACTTTCTTGGTTTGGTATCCAGATGCTTTTAATTCTCTTAATGTTTGAATGGCTGGTTTCGACATGTGATAACCCTAATTTTGTGTTTACTTGATTAAATGGAACAGTCGTACAACTGAAAGGTTTGTAAAGTTGGTAAATCTATCTGAATAGATTTACAGATATTTGGGTTGAACTTGAACAGAATGAACAACGAACTATACCATTTTCTTTCTCAATTTGAAGATCTTACAGAGGATGATCGAAAGTTGATTGCCGAAAAAATTCCGGTAAAGAATTTCAAAAAAGGTGATTTCATCATTCAAGAAGGCTTGGTTCCCAGAGAGTGTTATTTTGTATTGAAAGGTATTTTACGTGAATTTCAAACCGTTGATGGAATTGAAAAGACTACAGCTTTTTACACGGAAAAGAATGGAACAGTAAATGCTCGTCACTACCTTGAAAAATCTCCATCGGATTGTAGCTTGGTTTGTCTAGAAGATACTCTTGTTATTTGCGGAACTCCAGAGTCTGAAAATTCGAATTATGAAGAATTCCCCATCTTAAAAGCAATAACCGCTAACATGGTTGAAAACGAATTGCATGAAACCAAAAAGCAATTCGATCGATTTAAAATTTCATCCCCTAAAGAGCGCTATTTGAATTTGATAAAGGAAGAACCCGAATTGATTCAACGTGCTTCTTTAAACCACATTGCTAGCTATTTGGGAATCACGCCAGAATCATTAAGTAGAATTAGAAAACGGATCAGTACGGGCGATTAATCGAGCGAGATATTCTTAATACCTCTAACCATTAACCATACTCCAAATCCTACCTCACCAACAATCATAGGTAACATAAATACGCCCTCAACAATCGGTTTTATTTCTGCGTAATTGGGCATTACCAGTTGCATCAAATTGGAGACAACATACCCCACACCTGCTAACATCACTAATATGCTCAACCACTTTTTGGTTTGCTTTTCGAGATATGCTAAAACGCCAACTCCAATTAAATGAAAACCGATAATCAACAACCCGAAAGACCATAAATTCAAATAGCCTTTAAAAAGAATGGCCGTCAATTCATCGGCATTGGTTAATATCATTTCAGTTGATTCTACAATTGGTACAATCAGAATTAAACAGGCAATTGCAATAGCCAGAATTGCTGCGTACAAAAAACGCAACCATCCGGTTAAAACTGCCCAAGATTGAAATTTAGGTTTGAATACTTCCATTAATCCCCAAGCGGCTATTAAATCACAAATCAAAATAGAAACCCATCCAAAAATCCCCCAACGAAAACCGCTAGAGTTATTTTGAAGTGAATAGAAAAGTTCATTTGCAGATAAACTAGTCATTGGTTGAAAATATCCTCCAACCACTACTCCAGCTATTATTGCCATGATGACAATTGAACTTCCTGTTAAAATAAAAACTGCTTTTCTGTTAGCTATTAATACACTCATTTTCTTCGACTTTTAAAATCGAAGCGAAAGTATTTGGAGTGCTCCAGCTGAACCCTTGACTTTCGTCAAGAAAGAAAACTATCGGATGTTTTTTCTGCGATTGCGCTCGTAATCTTCAAAGATAAAATCGCCCAAACCATCTAAACCCGTGTAAAATGCTTTACCCTGATTGGCTTGTGTGAAATCTTCTACAAATTGCTGTAAATACGAATCTTGCGCAATCATAAACGTAGTAATAGGGATACGCAATTTGCGACATTGCACCGCTAAATTCAACGTCTTGTTTACAATGGTTGGATCTAACCCAAAGCTGTTTTTGTAGTACTCATCCCCTACTTTCATACATGACGGTTTTCCATCAGTAATCATAAAAATCTGCTTGTTCGGATTTTTTCTCCTTCGCAGTAAATCCATCGCCAATTCCAGCCCTGCGATAGTGTTGGTGTGATAAGGCCCAACTTTTAAATACGGCAAATCTTTGATGCTAATTTGCCAGGCATCGTTTCCAAAAACTACAATATCTAACGTGTCGTTCGGGTAGCGTTTGGTAATTAATTCGGCCAAGGCCATAGCTACTTTTTTGGCAGGTGTAATGCGATCTTCTCCATACAAAATCATGGAATGTGAAATATCAATCATCAATACCGTTGAAGATCGTGTTTGGTTGATATTCTCTGTAATTTCCAAATCATCTTCTGTCAATCGGAGTTTACCCATTCCATGATTAATCTGCGCATTTCGAATACTTTGCGTAAAATCAATCTGCTCTAATTTATCACCGAATCGATATGGTCTTTTCTCAGATGTTGGCTCATCTCCGGCTCCAGTTTGTTTGGTTGTATGCTTTCCCGAGCCAGCTTTTTTCATCTTACCGAAAATCTGATTCAATGCTTGCTGACGAATAAACTGTTCTGCTTTGGCAGTCATACCCAATCCGCTACCATTTCCTCTTCCTTTACCATCGTTACCCGCTTCAACGAAACCTTTTTTCTTTAAGTCTTCAATAAAATCGTCAATGGTATAATTCTCATCGGTTAAATTATGCTCATTATCAATCTCTCTGAGCCAATCAATAGCCTCATCAACATCGCCACTGGTGTATGTCAATAATTCTAAAAAAAGCTCGAGTAATCTCTCGAATGGTGAGCGTTTATCAGCCTCAGGGAAATATTGGGTAAAACGATATCCGATCATAATTTTGAAGGTAAGAAAACCTGTTGAATTAACCTGAACGGATTCAAAAAGTTCAAGTTTTAAAAAATTACTTTTGCACCGACTTTTATTACAGACTATGGATATTCATAAAGATACAGCCAATTATATACTTAACTTCTTAACTGATTTAGGAGTTTCGCCTTCGATTGCGGTTTACTTAAAACTGGTGATTTTGGTTTTAATCATAACCATTGCCGTAATTATGGTTGACCTCATCGTTCGCAAATTCTTGATCACCTTTTTCCATCAATTTGCAGCAAGAACTAAAAGTCAGTTTGATGATCATTTGATTGACAACAACGCTGCAAAAAATTTGGGGCATATACTTCCAACCATACTATTACAACAGGTAATTCCATTGGTTTTTGAAGATTTCCCCAATCTAATTCCAGTTCTTACAGAAATGATCGACATCTACATTATTGTGTTGATTATTCTGTTAGCCAGATCATTTGTAAGAGGCACAAAAGGGTTTTTAAAGACCAAAGATTCATTTAGAGATAAACCTGTTGACAGCTACACACAAGTCATCAATATATTCTTGTACTTCATCGGTGGCGTTTTAATTTTTAGCGAGATAACAGGCAAAGATGTTTGGACATTCTTAACTGCTTTAGGTGCCGCTTCTGCCATTTTATTATTGGTATTTAAGGATACCATCATGGGATTTGTAGCCAGTATTCAAATCAGCACATTTGATATGGTTCGCATTGGCGATTGGATTGCCATGGAAAAATATGGAGCCGATGGAGATGTGATTGAAATCAATTTGACCACTGTTAAAGTTCAGAACTGGGATATGACTATTACAACAATCCCTACCTACAGTTTGATTTCAGATTCATTCAAAAACTGGCGAGGAATGGAGCGCAGTGGCGGACGTAGAATCAAAAGATCAATGCACGTTAAAATTGGTTCTGTTCGATTTTTGAAAGATGATGAGTTGACTAAATTCGAAAAAATCCAACTGATTAGTAAGTACGTAAAGTCTCGCCACGATGACATTACTAAGTTCAATACTGATAAAGGTGTGGATAAATCTATTCTGATTAATGGAAGAAACTTGACCAATTTAGGCTTGTTCAGAAAGTACATGACTGAATATTTAGAAGCTCATCCAGCAATTAATAAAGACATGACTTTGATGGTTCGTCAGATGGAACCTTCAGACAAAGGAATTCCATTAGAAATTTATGCCTTCAGTTCAGATAAACGCTGGGTAAATTATGAGTATATCATTTCAGATATCTTCGATCATGCGCTTGCATCGGTGGGTTATTTTGATTTGGAAGTATTTGAATCTCCAGCAGGAAGTGACTTTCACAAAATGGATTTCAACCGTTTATCGGATTCTACAAAAGAAGAAAAACCAAAAGAAGATTAAGCCTTCTTTTGATCTTGCAAAAGGTCTCTGATTTCTGAAAGCAATTGAATGTCTTTAGGTGTTACCACCGTTTTGTCTTTCGAGTTTTCGGCTTTATTTCTCAATCGGTTAAATACTTTAACCACTAAGAAAATACTGAAAGCTATGATGGTAAAATCAATCAAAACTTGAAGAAACATTCCGTAGTTAACGTAAACAGCTTCTGTTAACATTTCTCCATCGGCATTCAATTGTTCTGGCTTCATCAACCATTTTAAATCGCCTAATTTCACCTGACCCAATAATACGGCTAAAGGCGGCATAATGATATCGTTAACCAATGATGATACCACCTTGCTAAAAGCACCACCAATGATGATACCAACGGCCATATCGAACATGCTTCCTTTAAGCGCAAACTCTTTAAACTCTTTAAAAAACTTCATCGGCTTTTATTTTTCTTTTTAACATCCACTTAGATTGAATGGTTCAACTCCCTATTTATAAGCACAAAAAAAGGTACTGTTTATAAAAACAAGCTAAAAGACTAAAAAGTAATTTAGTCAGTTCAATAGAAGACTCTATTACAGAGATCTATCTTATGTAGCCTAGAAGCTTGCCTTCTGGGCTACATCCATTGGTATTGCCTATGATGCTGATTTAAAAAAGGCAAAAGAGAAATTAAATAATATTCTTGCTAAAGAACCATTGGTGCTAGATTAGCCAGAAAGTAAAGTTCAGTTTCTGAATTAGGTGATAATAGCGTAAATTTTGTGGTTCGCCCGTGGACTATAACAGAAAACTACTGGGATGTAAATTTTAACGTTCATGAGCAAGTAAAACTTAGATTAAATGAAGCTGGTATCGGAATTCCATTCCCTCAGCGCGATGTAAATTTATACAATCACAACATTTCTGAAAACAAATAGAATTTAGTATTTCTGTTATTTATTTTAAGAAGCTATTACATTCGTTATAATGTGATAGCTTCTTTTGTTTTGTTGCTGAGCGACACCCTGCTTATGAAGTGACAAAAACAACTCGTGAATTGGAATAGCTGCTATTTCTAAAAAACAAATTTTCTTTATATCATGATTAAAGCCGTTATTATAGATGATGAAGAAAGAGCAAGACGCGTAATAAGGAACTTATTAAAAACATACTGTGCTGAGGTTGAAGTTATAGCAACTTGTAGCTCTATTCCAGAAGCGGTAATTGCCATTAATGAGCACGAACCAAACGTAGTTTTTTGCGATATTCAAATGCCCGACTACTCTGGTTTTGACCTTCTTAAGTTTTTTCAAGATCCAAAATTCGAATTAATTTTCGCTACAGGATTTCAAGAGTATGCCATAAAGGCGTTTGAAGTTTCTGCTATAGACTATTTGTTAAAACCTATACAAATAGAGAAACTTGAAAATGCCATAGAAAAAGTGAAGAAACGCCTTCATGCTGGTGCCGTGCGTGACCGGTTAAAAACTCTGGAACTCAACCTAGATGCTGGAAATATTCAGAAAGTAGCTCTTCCGGTATCAGATGGGCTTGTTTTTATAGCAGTAGAAGAAATAGACCTACTAGAAGCTGATGGGGCATACACCCAAGTATATTTAACCAATAAAACATCCATTCTTGTTAGTAAGAAACTACGCTATTTTGAAGATTTGTTAGAAGGTATTTCTACATTTTTTCGCGTACATAGATCGCACATTATAAATATTGACCGTATAAATAAATACTCAAAAGCAGAAAGCTACCTTTACCTAGCTAATGGAATGAACATTAAAATTGCACGAGATAAAAAAGCCGAGTTTGAAGCACATATTTCATCTATTAGACTATAACCTATGAAACGCATAATACTTCTCTCCTTAATCAGTCTAACAACCTTTTTTACAGCTTACACACAAAATTCTATAGATTACTTTTTAGTTGATTCTCTTGAGTATTCAGCCATCTCTGATTACGATAAATCAAATATTGAAGCTCACTTGAAAAAATACCATGCAGCAAAAAATGACACTGCTAAGCTGGCCATATTAGAATCATTAATAGACAATTGCTATGACGATCATGTTTGGCCTCTTTACAACTGGTATCTATTAGATAAAAGCATTGAATTGAAAAACAAATCAACGGATAAAGAACTTATTGCCATATACCGAGGATTTGAAGCCGTTGCTTACGGAAACGGAGGCTATTTAGAAGATTTAAAAGGAAATGTAGAAAAAGCAGAAGAATTTTACTGGAAGGCTTACAACTTGTTTATTGAAAACAATGACTTGGCTAAACAGGGGCAAATTCTCAATTCAATAAGCTTATTGCGATTTAATGCAGGCGATTATTCAAATGGAATTAAATACCTAGAACAATCACTTGAAAAAGTATATCAAGATAAAGATCTACAAGCCATACTTTATGGACACATAAACTTAGCTGGCCATTTAGGAGATATGGGTGATTCTGATGGTGCAATAGGAAATTATTTAGAAGCACTTGAGTATGCCCTAATAATTAAAGACTCTAACACATTAGTACATATATACAGTAGTTTAGCTAGAGCGTATACTTGGCTAGATAGCAGCGCTTTAGCTAAAGAGTATACTATGGCTGGTATTGAAATAGCAGAACATACTGGTAATGCAAAAGGACAAGCTGTATTACTCGGAAATTTGGGGTGGTTTGCACTTGAAGAAAAAAATTATGATGCGTGTAGAAAATACACCTTTGAGCAATTGCGGTTATCAGAACAAGTAGAATATATAGATCAAAAAATAGGTGCTTATGTTCATTTAAGTAGGCTCTATGAAGATATGAACATATTAGATTCTGCCATTTATTTTGCAAATCTTTCCATATCAAATTCCAATGGCAATATTGATTTAAATAAAGAGCGTATATCACTTGGCGTTTTAATGCGGTCCTATGAACAACTTAACCAGAAAGACAGTTTAATTAAGTACTCAAAACAATTCTACTTGGCTGAAGAGAAGTTTTATAAATCAGAAAACCAAAGAGAACTACTAAAACAAACAGCCAAAATCAATTACGATAAACAAAAAGAGCTTGATGATTTGGCATACCAGCAATCAATTGCAGTAGAAAGAGCTCAAAAAGAAAGGAGTCAATTACTGTTGTATGGCTCCATATTCATTATTGTATTGCTAGTGGTTGGTACAACACTTATTCTAAAGCAAAGTAGAATAAACAAGAAGCAATCTTTAGAACTGGCAGATGCTTATAAACAACTAGAGATTAGTAAGAAAAATGAGTTGATTACATCAAATCTTAAAGCGTTGCAAAGTCAAATGAATCCTCATTTCATTTTCAATGCTTTAAACTCGGTTCAAGATCTAGTGTTGTTGCAAGACATTAGAAATTCCAACAAGTATCTAGGGAAGTTTAGTGACTTAATCCGCATGATTTTGCAATCATCAAGAAAGCAGTTCATATCACTTCAAGAAGAAATTCAAATGCTTCAATTGTATCTAGATTTAGAGCAATTACGGTTTGGTGACTCTCTTGAAACAGACATCAATACTAGTATATCTACTGATCAACAAGAAGATATAAAAGTGCCCGCCATGTTTGTGCAACCATTTGTTGAAAATGCCTTGAAGCACGGTCTTTTCTCTAAAAAAGGAGACAAGAAAGTAGTTGTGAGCTTCGAACTGAATAAAACAACATTGGTGTGTACAATCACCGATAATGGAATTGGTTCTGAAAAAGCTAAAAGGGCGAAGGCTACCCAGCCAAAACTTCACGCAGGGTTTTCTACAAGCGCTATAGAGGAGCGTGTTTATTTACTAAATCAATCTTTGAAAACACCTATTCTTCTTACTCAAGGAGATATTATAGAAAGTGATGAAGTGTTGGGCTATCAAGTAATCATTCAATTTCCGGTAGACATAAACGTGTAAGATTCGATCTATGAACTGAAAAACACGCCTCATGAACTAGGTCTGGTATAGGTCTTAATATCATAAGATTTTTGATTGAGAATAATAATTAAAAACTATTTTCATGAAAAAATATCTACTTAGCCTAGGCACTTTTATAGGCTCAGTTGGGCTTTTTGCCCAATCATTACCTTCTTTAGAATGGACAACCCAATCAGGAAGCACATTGAATGATGTTGGTGTGGCTGTAACAAGTGACTTTAATGGCAATGTATATACTACGGGTTACTTTGCTGGAACGGCAGATTTTGATCCAGGTTCTGGAACGGCAAATTTGAGCACCGACCCTGTTGAATACAACATTTTTATTCAAAAGCTAGATTCTACAGGCGCCTATCAATGGGCTCATCAGATCGGTTCTCCTTACGAAACTGATATACCGCAGGCCATAAAAACCGATGCTAATGGCAATGTGCTTATTACAGGAAGGTTTAGATGGACAGTAGATTTTAACCCTGGTTCTGGAACAGCAAATCTTACTTCTCAAGGCACATGGGGAATACCAGGAAGCTATGACGACATTTTTGTTTTAAAGCTAGATAGTTTAGGTAACTATGTTTGGGCAGTTAGAGCTGGAGGATTACAGGGTGATAGAGCGAATGATATGATCATTGATGCAAATAATAACATCATTACAACCGGTTTATTCAAAGGCTCAAACATTGATTTTGACCCAGGCGTTGGAAATGCTTATCCATTGGATTTTGGAAATAACGACATATTTATCTATAAGCTTAATGCTAGCGGTACATACCAATGGGTAAAATCTTACGGAAGTACAGCAAACGACCAAGGCAATGCACTTGTTCAAGACTCGCAAGGAAATATTTATGTAGTTGGAACTTATAGCGCGGCCATCGATTTTGAGCCTACAAACCCAAGTAACATTCCCAATGCCAATAGTGGAGGAACTGATATTTTTATTTTAAAACTAAACAGTTTAGGAAACTTCATTTGGGCCAAAACCATCGGGGGAACTGGTGCTGATAACGCTTACAGCGTCAAGGTAGATGGTAATGACGATGTCTATGTAACTGGAAACTTCACTGGTACGGTTGATTTTGACCCTAGCACATCCACTCAAAATCTTATTTCATCTGGTGATCTTGACAATTTTGTTTTAAAACTCACTAGTGCTGGGAACTTTGTTTGGGCGAAAAAATTTGGTGGTACCGGTCAAGATGTAGCACGAGATTTAGCCGTTCAACCCAGTGGCAACTCAATTGTTTCAGGCTATTTCAGTGGGTCAAGCGATTTTAATCCTGGATCTGCAACAAACACACTTACCAGTAATGGAGGTCGAGATATATTTCAACTTTACCTAGATAATAATGGCAATTATTTAAATGCATTTAGCATGGGAAGTACTGCTAATGATGCGGCTTTTGATATGTATCAGAACTCTGCAGGAAATATTTATACAACTGGCTACTTTGGCGGTTCTATGGATTTTGATCCTTCAAGCAGTACTTCCACCTTCACTAATTTTGGAAACTCCGATGTATATACGCAAAAAACGTTTCAATGTATTCCATCAGCTGCAACCCAAACTATTACAAGCTGTGGCAGCTACACATGGATTGATGGTAATACTTACACAACTTCTAACAACACAGCTACACATACACTAGTTAATGCAGCTGGGTGCGACAGCATTATAACGCTGAACCTTACTATAAATGCAACGTCAAACACTATAGATGTGATTAACGCATGTAATAGCTATACTTGGATTGATGGAAATACCTACACTGCTTCCAATAACTCAGCTACACACACTTTGACCAACTCAGCTGGGTGCGATAGCATTGTTACGCTTGATTTAACCA
>MDTF01003606.1_pt1 | contig 11556 bp, 14 predicted proteins | sample 811191 | NCBI WGS metagenome assembly MDTF01 (sample SAMN05326649, study PRJNA326480) | marine metagenome | isolation source: seawater | place: Southern Ocean | collected 2011
GACGGTTGGCTTAAGTAGATTGATAGGTCAGAACAGTGAGTTTAAAATTAGCACCTTCTGACTACGAAATCTATATACCTATAGCTGAATGGATCGAGAAAAATGTAAAAGAGTGGTTATTTACACAACGGCCACTCTTTAAAAAACTTTCTGCTCCTATTGAAACAGTTTTAAATAGCTTAGACTCTTTATTTAATTTAATTCCATTTCCAATTGCTATCTTAATATTTATTTTTTTTGCTTATAGAACTAATGGTATAAAATTTGCATGTCTTACAGTTATGGGGTTAATTTTTATTGATCTTGTTGATCTCTGGTCTGAAAGCATGACAACTCTTGCAATGATTTTTACTGCTGTTATTTTTTGTATAATCATAGGAATACCCTTGGGAATTCTTTCTTCTAGAAGTAAAACATTTGAAATAATACTGAGACCAATACTAGATGTTATGCAGACCATCCCGAGCTTTGTATATCTAATTCCTGTAGTTATGCTTTTTGGAATAGGTTTAACACCCGGTGTAGTGGCTACAATTATTTTTGCTTTACCTCCTATTATACGATTGACTAATCTTGGTATTAGGCAAGTAGGAAAAGGATTTAAAGAAGCCGGATCAAGTTTAGGATTAACAAAAGTATTAATTCTAATAAAAATTGAAATGCCTCTAGCGCTTAAAACAATAATGGCAGGTATTAACCAAACATTGATGTTGGCTCTATCGATGGTAGTTATAGCAGCGTTAATAGGTGCTGGAGGACTAGGGCTTACAGTATATGTGGCATTGGGAAGGCTGGATATTGGCTCAGCTGTTATTGGCGGAACAGCAATTGTTATATTGGCTATAATTTTAGACAGAATTACCCAAAAAATTATCAAAGCCTGATAGTACCTTTACTTAAAAAATTGCAAATAATTACCTTTTTATTCTAATAAAAATCAATAAATATTACTTTTTTTACTTAGCAAAATAAAAAAATTAGTGTACATGGCAACTAATAAAAAATTATGACATATAAAGAATTTTTAGAATTATTAGAGGAGCTTCAACTTGATTTAGATTCAGTGTCAGAAGCATTGGATTTAGAAATTTCCGACATTGAAGCTTGGGAGGAAGAGGAAGAAATACCAAAATCAGCTGAAAAATGGGTTAGAAAAGAAAAAGTTGAATCTGCAACATTAAATAATACTAATGAAGATGACGATTTTGAAAACGAAGAAGAAGAAGATTTAGACGAAAATAATGATCTAGATTTGGACGTTGAAATAGATGAAGAAGAAAAATAATCTTAATCTTTCTTGTATGCCGGTAGGGACTTTAATCGTTCGTTAAAAACATACTTCTCAAAAAATAAACTGTATCTTTGATAAATTTTATACATTAACAGCGAAATACCTAGACCAAAAATTATTCTTGCAAAAATAACTCCTGAGTAGTGTCCACCTACAGCTAGCATTAATAATGTGTCTTCAATGATGGCGTGAACTAAATTAATCATGAGGATGGAGAGAAAAACACTTTGTTTGTCTATTTTAGCAGAATTAACTTCTTTAATTAAAATCCCGCCACCAAATTGCAGGCCCATTGTCATTCCTACAATAATAATATTCATGGCTGAATTACTAATCCCAAAAAATCTAAGTGGAGGAACTAATATTTTTTTTAAAAAATTTTCTACACCTATAAATTTTAAAACTTCTAATAAAGTTACTAAAATTATAACTATGATAAAAATATAAAATAAATAAAGAGCTTGATCTTTTAACCAAAAAAGCAAACCTGCTTGCGGTAGTTCTATCGTAAAAGAGGTCTCAAATGGTTCGTTTAAATAATTAAAGTATGTGTAAATTAAATTTAAAATCCAACAGGCGAAGAAAGCTGAAATGAGTCTAAAAACAACTGTAAATAAAAATGAAACACCTGCTGATCTTGATATTGCAGATTCTATAGCAAGATTATGACACAACAACATAGCTACGGTTAATATTGTAATCTGGGCAACACTTACATCGATAAAAGGTAAAAGATTAATAAACAATATTAATGCTGCATATATATTAACAACTAATGCGGTAACCCAAATAATACCGAATGCAGCCGGTAATCCAATTAAGTTCATTAGTGGTTCAAAGACTTTAGCTATTAAATTTACGGCACCTATAACTTCTAAGAATTTAATTATAAAAATAAATGGAATTAAAATTTTGTACAGAGGAATAACAACATCTTTAATTTCTTGTAAAAGTTTTTTAAAAAACATATTTACTGAATTTCTATTATTTATTGATTGGTTTCTTTATTTAATCTTTTTGATATTACCTTTAAAATTTGCAGAGGTAAAAACACCTCCTTGAAAAAGCAAAGCCATTTTGTCTTTATATTCATTTTTGCTGAGTAAGTTAATGTTAAATCTATCAGCACTATCTTTAGGTTTGTACCCAAGTTTGTAAGCTCTAGAATTATTCCACCAAGATTTTTTATTTTTAGAGGCTCCATAAACAATTTCATGATGCATTGATTTATGTTTAATTCCAATACTAACTAGTTGTGTGAGATCTCCATAACTAATCCAAGTTGAAACATGCCTTCTGTCTTTAGGTGATTTTAAACATGAACCAATTCGAATACACATAGATTTAATATTAAATTTATCAGCATATAATCTTGAAAGATCTTCACCAAAAGCTTTGCTTAAACCATAGTGGCTATCGGGTCTCTGCATTGAAAATTCATTTAGTTTTGTAGTTCTTCTATGAAAACCAATAGTGTGATTTGAACTGGCGAATATTACTCGCTTTACTTTATTTATTCTTGCTGCTTCAAAAAGGTTGTACGTTCCTATAATATTATTTTGTAAAATATTTTGTTGTGTGTCTTCTATTGGAATGGCACCAAAATGAACAATGGCGTAAACTCCTTTAGTAATTTTTATAGTAGATTTAAAATCCTTAAGATTTGCTGTAATAAATTTTTCATTTTTTTCTATATTTTTTTTTTTTAAGTCCGTGCCTAAAAGATTTCTATAACCTATCTTAGCCATTGATTTAAACAACATTCCGCCAAGATGTCCTGATGCTCCTGTAATTAAGACTTTTTTATTCATCTGGAATACTTATATATTTTTAATTAAAATTATTACACCATAAAAAAGTGCAAACATGTTTAAAAACTTTGAAAATTTTTCACTTTTAAAATTGCTAAATATTTTTTGCGTAGGAAAATAAATTAAAAATACAAGAATTAAGTATAATAAATTAACTATTTCTATACGGTTATCAGAAAAAATATACAAGCCTAAAATTTGAAAAATTCCCATGACTAAATATCCATAAGATATGCAATATCTTGTTTTGTGCTTGTCTTGTTTGTTAATAGTTGAAGAAAGAACAGTCAATAAAGAACCTCCAAGGTTAGTCAGTCCATGGATGATGCCCAAAATTGAAAGAAATATTTTTTGCTTGTTTGAATTAAAGTTTTTTAAATATAAAATTTTTTTTTTATTTAAACTTACAATAGAGAAAAATATAATTATTAACGCAATATAAAACTCTAAATCTATTTGGTTAATATTTTTTATTACAATGTAGAGTGAAATAGTTAAAAATGGCAAACAATATATGTTAAAATCACTTCTAAATTGCTTGTTTTTTTTTTTTTGATGAAAAAAATTGTATAATACTAATTGTTACTGACATAGGCAGTAAAAGATTTAATACTTCTAAAAAGTTATAACCTAGCAATAAAAAAGTTGGAGTTCCAAAAAGTAGAAGGCCAATACCAAATATTGATTGAAAAAAAATTAAAAAAATAATTATAAATATTTCAAAAAAAAAACATATCTAAAAAAATAATTAATATTATTAATTATTTATTTTATTTGTATTTAGCTCCTTTTGTGTTTAAATTTGCCATATAAAGTGAGGTACTTGCAGTTATAAATAATATGTTACCTTCTGCTCCACCAAAATCAATATTAGATACTAATTCGGGCATTTTGATATAACCTATTTGCTCCCCTGAAGGTGCGTAACAGGCAACTCCTTTTCCACAACTAGTCCAAAGATTGTTTCTAGCATCAAATCTAAAACCGTCGAACACATGCTCTGGATCTGATTTTGCGAACTGTACTGGTTTAAATATGTTTAAATTTTTATCAATTTCATATCGTCTAATATATTTGGTATCACCAGTATTCGAGATATATAGGTGCGATTCATTTGGAGAAAGTGCTATACCATTTGGTCTTTCCATGTCAGTGACTAGAGCTACTAATAATTTTGTTTTTGGATCGTATTTAAAAACATTACATCCGCCGTACATCATTCTTCCTGGAAACCCCTCTACCCTTTTTGGGTTAATAATTCCATAAGGAGGGTCGGTAAAAAAAATAGCTCCACTAGAGTGAACACAAACGTCATTTGGAGAATTTAATCTTTTTTTATCATACTCATCTGCAATTAAAGAAATAACGTTATTTTGGTCTGTTGTGGTGACTCTTCTTGCGCCATGTTCGCATGTTACAAGATTACCTTCATTATCTGTCGTGTTTCCATTAGAAAAATTTGAAGGTGACCTAAAAATTTCAACTTTTTTAAAATCAAAACTCAACATTCTATTATTTGGAATATCGCTCCATACTACCTTATTTAATTTTTTTAAATAACAAGGGCCTTCTGTCCAAATACTTCCTGTGTGAACTTGTTTTAAGTTAAGGTTTTTTGTGTATTCTTCAAATTTGTGTTTATTCATCCAATTACTACTATCATTCACGTTATTTAAAAAAAAGATATTTTCTTTTACTTCTATGTTTGTTTGATTTTTTGACTTTCTGTTCTAAGCTGCCCGCAGGCTCCTAGAATATCTTGACCACGTGATCTTCTTATAGTTGCTACATAACCTGCTTCCTGGATAATTTTGCCAAATTTTTCCATTTCACTTCTTTCAGTTGGTAAATATTGAACACCTGGCCAAGGGTTAAATTCAATAAGATTAACTTTGCAGGGAAATTGAGCCATAAGTTTGATTAATTGCTTTGCACATTTAATACTATCGTTAATACCTCTAAGCATTACATACTCTAGGGTTATTTTTTCTTTAACAATAGAGCTATAGTATTTACATTGCTCTATTAAGTCTTTGATTTTAAATTTTTTGTTTATAGGCATGATCATCTCTCTAATATCGTCTGTTGGTGCGTGAAGAGACAAAGCTAGATAAGTTCCTATTTCATTTGCTGCTTCTGGTATTTTGTTTGCTATACCTGCGGTCGAAACAGTTATTTTCTTTGGTCCGTAATTTAAGCCTTCTTTATCTTTTAATATTTCAACTGCAGTTTTAACATTGTCATAGTTATAAAAAGGTTCGCCCATGCCCATAAGCACAATATTAGTTATTATTTTTTTTTCGTCCCAATCATTAATTTGCTCTTTGGCAATTATTACTTGGTTTACTATTTCTGCAAAACTCAAATTTTTCACTAACCGTTGTGTCCCCGTATGACAAAATCTACAGTTTAAAGTGCAGCCTACTTGCGAAGAAATGCAAAGCGTTGCTCTAGTTTTTTCTGGAATGTACACGCACTCAACTTCGTTACCGTCAAAAAGTTTAATCAACCATTTTATAGTTCCGTCGCTTGAAGTTTGTGTGTTGTTTATTTTTGGTCTCTGTAAGCTTATTAAATTGTTTAGTTTGGTCCTAAGTTCCAATGGAAATGTAGTTAGATCATTAATTTTAAAAGAGCCTTTTTTGTAGACGGATTGCCATATCTGTTTACTACGCATAGAAATTTTTTTTTTTTCAATTTCTAAATCTTCACTTAAAAAGTGTTTTAAACTTTCAAAATTAAATTCAAAAAAATTTTTTTGGTTCATAATTATACGGAATATAGATTAATATCTTGATTGTGTATACTTTGTACATTTGCTAGACAAGTCAATGTTTTTACAAATTAAAAAAATTCCTACGTTATCCTGGAGTTCAAAATCACCAAGAAATCTAAAACCTTCTTTTAAAACTCTGTTTTTATTGTGCTTTGGTTTAATAATATTTGGCTTGGGAGAAGGTCTGTTAATTATTTCAACTATTGGTGCCTCACCTTGGAATGTCCTGCATCAAGGTCTCGCTTTGAATCTGGGCTTGTCTGTTGGTACATGGGCTTTTCTAATAAGCTTAATGGTTTTATTGCTGTGGTTTTTTTTAGATGAAAAAATAGGAATGGGAACAATATTAAATTTTATTATCATTGCAATTATGATTGATATAACAATATTTTTTTTTGAAGCACCAGTGCTTTGGGTAAACCAATTTTTATTGTGTATTATTTCAGTATTAATGGTTGGTTTAGGAAGTGGGATATATCTAATAGCAAGGTTGGGGCCTGGGCCTAGAGACGGGTTAATGACAGGTTTGCAAAAGAAAACGGGTTTTTCTATTGCTCTGATCAGAGGAGCTATTGAAGTTCTTGTGGTTTCGGTTGGATGGCTATTAGGAGGAACAATTGGCACAGGAACACTACTTTATGCATTGGGTATTGGTCCAGCAGTAGCTTTTGGCTTAATTATAGTTAAAAAAATTAGTAGCTAAAAGTTAGCCTACATAGTTAAATAAGTCTTAAATATAACTTTATATGAAATCTATTTAAAATATTTTTCGTATAAATTTTTTGCAAAATATTAAGCTGTATTTAAATGGATAAACAAAAAGAAAGAGAGAATAGAATATTTTCTAAGCTAAGATTAGAAAAACTTCCTTTTAAATTAGAACAAAATAGTTTTAAAATTTTAGGAAATGCTATTTCGTTAACATTTCGACAAATTTACAAAGATCAAGTTGAGAGTGATCAATTAAAGTGGGTTTTTTCAACTGTAAAAAGATTTAAGATTTTTCTTGAAATATTTTACGCCAATGAAAGAGGTAAAGAAATCTATAAGGAAGAAATTGCAAAAAAAATTCCTGAATATTCATACAAAACAATATCTAAAATTATAGACGACGGACAAGCAAAAGGAATTTACGTGTCTTTAAAACCAGATGGAGAATCTGGTACAGATAACAAAATTAAAAATATAAGACCATCGGAAGAATTAATGGTGGATTTTCTTAATTGGTCAATAAATATTTTCGAACTAGTGAACAATACAGTAAAAAGAAACAAAACCTGAGATTGAATTGAATCTTAATTTTATTTTTATCTAAATTATTAAAGAAAACATTTTCTCTACTCACCTTTGTGGCGTCTATCGTTAAATTTATTTACAAACAAACAAATTCACATAAAATTAAATTTTTATTTATATTAACTCATAAATATATCGGTTAATTAAGATATAAAAATATATGAACTATAGTAAATATTTTAAATTATTTAAAAGTCTACCTAATAGACTTAGTAATTTTTATAATAAAAATTCTAAATCTTCTCTTGAAATTAATAATAAATCTAAAGATAAAAAAGAATTTGATCCTGTAACAAATTTAGACAAAGCTTTTGAGAAATTTATAAGAATTACTATTGCCAAAAAATTTCCTAAAGATGCTATTTTGGGTGAGGAATTCCCGGAAAAACTTTCCGACAACGAGTATAAATGGTTTGTAGATCCCATTGATGGAACGAGAGCTTTTATGATTGGGGCACCCACATGGTCAAATTTAATTGGCTTAACTCATAAAAATCAATCTGTTTTAGGCCTAGCAAATTTTCCAGCTTTAAATAAGTTTTATATAAATGATCAAAAAAAATCTTACTTAATCAACAATAAAAAAACTGTATTAAAAACTTCGAAAGAAAATGTTTTAAAGAAATGTAAAGTTATAGGACACTTACATGAAACATTGTTTCAGAAAAAATATAATAAACAAATTAAAAGAGTTAAATCATTAGTTTCCTATTTTGGCGCAGCAACATTTGATGCTTTAAATTTTTGTTTACTTGCAGAAGGAAAAGTAGAGGCGGTGATTGAGACTAATCTCAAACCTTTCGACATAGTTCCCCTTATTCCTATAGTTGAAAAAGCTGGGGGAATTGTTACTACTTGGAATAATAGGTCCGCAATACAAGGTGGAAATATATTGGCTACTTCTAATAAAAAACTACATAATAAAATTTTAAAAATATTAAAATCTTCTAGTTAAAATTCTAATTTATTAATTGACTATTTTTGGATAGGTCAGCTCTAATTGATAGAAGAATAATTAATATTAAAAAAGGGATAGCAATTAAATTCATTGTTTTCCAACTGGTTATGCTCAACATATATCCTGCTGATAAACTAGCTAAAGCCTGTGTTGAAAAAACAAGGATGTCATTAAATCCTTGAGCTTTGAACTTTTCTTCTTCTCTATAAGATAAAACAAGCAATCCAGTTCCTGATAGATATAAAAAATTCCACCCTATTCCTAAAAAAATTAAAGAAAATAAATAGTTAAGGAAAGAAGGCTCCATAAAACTTAGTAAAATTGTTAAGATAAAAAAAGACACACCTGCATATATTATTTTACTGTGTCCAAAATTTCTTAACAAATTTCCTGTAATTAAAGATGGCAAGAACATGCTGATGATGTGCAACTGAATAACAATACCAGTTTTATTTAAACTATAGTTTTCTATAACATGCATATTAATAGGTGTTGCGGTCATCAAAAATGACATGACGGCATATGCAAAAGCAGCGGATACAACGGCTTGCAAAAATCTTGGTTGTGAAATGAGCTCAAAATAACCTCTTCCGTTGTATTTTTTAACTTTCACTAATTCTGCTTTTGGGTTGTAAAAAATTAAAAATAAAATAGGTATGAATGTTAAAACAGCCAAAGATAAATAAGAACCAACAAATAAGTGCCCACTTATTAAATCTTTATTAAAATTAGCAATATTAGGTCCGAGGAGCGCAGAAAAAATTGACGCTAACATTATAATTGAGAGTGCTTTTGGTATGTAAGATCTTTTTACGCTTTCGGCTGCTGCAAAACGGTACTGGTGAGTAAAAGCCATTCCATTACCAATAAAAAAACAAGCAAGACAAAATAAATAGAAATTTTTATCCCATACAGCATAAGCTGCTAATAAAACTGAAAGTGTACTAAAAAGAGCTGCATATAAAAATCCAGCTTTTCTTCCTATTCTACCCATAATTTTAGCCGCAAAAAAGGAAAAGACGGCGACACCTACTATCATTAAAGAAGTTGGAACAGTTTGAAGAAATTTAACTGGACTTAATGTACTACCAATAATTCCACTCAAAAAAACGTTTACAGGCGCTGGAGTAAAGCTAAATATTTGACTTACGGTAATAATCCAAAGGTTTTTATTCATTTTAGGTTAGATTAGACTATTGAGCGTCATAACATATTATAAATTAACACACAAAATTAAACATGAGTAAAAAAACAATAGGTATATCGATTGCTCTTTTTGGAGTCCTTGTTTTTTTTTCAAATGAAGAGAATGCATGGATAGTTTCAGCTATTCTTTTGGGCTTTGGTAGCGGAATCTTTTTCTGGAAAGATTAGTTTAACTTATCAAAGCATATACAAAGAGATATCTACTGACTTTTCCAAAAGATACTAAAGCTAAAAATAATAAAAAATTTATTTTTAAAATTCCAGCTATAAAAGTAAGTGGGTCTCCAATGATTGGCACCCACGCAAACAATAAGGACCAAACTCCAAACTTGTTAAATCTGTTGGTCGCTGTATTTATTTGATTTTCTTTAAAAGGAAACCATTTTTTGTTAATGTACTCAAATAAATAAAACCCTAACAACCAATTAAATATAGAACCTAAAATATTTCCTAAACTCGCTGCTATTATGAGGATAAATGAATTATGTTCACTTGTGTATAATAAGCTAGCCAAGGTTAGCTCGCTTGATAGTGGAAAAATAGTGGCCGCTAAAAAGGATATTAGAAGAAGAGAAAGATAGGTTATCATTTTTTTATATAACTAATGCAGATTAGCTTATCGTAAAATACTAATTTTTTTTTGTATTTTTTCTTAACTTCTTCAATTCCATCTTTTAATTCTTTAGATGAAAGATTTAAAAGACATGACGTAAATCTATTTTTAATCATTTTAAGATATGAATCTTTAGATATTTTTACCCTAAAAACAAAATAATTAATTTTGTATTTTTTAAAATTATATTTAATTAAATTTAAAATTTTTTCATCTTTTTTTAAGCTTTGCATAAGCTTTACTTTAAAAACTTCAAACAAAGGCCAGTAATTTTTTCTCGGATGAAGTGCTAAAATTATAATTTTTCCTTTTGGGTTAAGTTTTTTTTTTGAAGAATTTAATAATTTTTTAATCTCACCAAATTTAAAAAAATGAATAGATTGCTTAAATAAGATAAGATCAAATTTTTCTTTTGTTTTGTCTAAATATTTTATGGGATTAATTTTGGCAAACTTTATTTTTCTTGTGGCATTTTTGTGGTCAACAATATCAATTCCCAAAGGTAAGTTAGTCATTTGATATTTTTCTGAAAAAGCGGAAATAATCTTTCCACGTCCACAGCCGATATCTAAAATTTTTATCTCTTTGTCAAATTTAATTCTCTTTTCTAAAAAATTAATTATGCTTGAGGTGTATTTACCTGAGGATAACCAGGTTTTTTTATCCCAATTTTTTAAATTTTTCATTATTTTAATTAATATAAAAGTTGCTCTATTTAATCGACAAAAAATTTTATATATTAAAGATTGAATAACTTAAACAATCAGTTAATTTAAAAATAAATGAGTACTCACAGAACAAACATACCTAACTCTTTAAACGAACATTGGATGCCATTTTCCTCTAATCGTGACTTTAAAAAAAATCCAAGACTAATTACAAGCGCAAAAGGCCTCTACCTAAAAACACATGAGGGTAATACTTTGATTGATGCGAGCTGCGGGTTATTTTGTAATCCTTTAGGTCACGGCAGAGAAGAAATTGCAGAAGCTGTTAGTAAACAACTAAGAGAATTAGATTTTGTTCTTCCTTTTAATCAAGGATTTGGTGGATCATTTGAGTTAGCGACAAAAATTGCAAAACATACACCTGAAGATTTAAATAAAATTTTTTATACAATTTGTGGATCAACAGCAGTGGACTCGGCTATTAAGATCGCTATGGCTTATCACGCTGCTAAAGGTAACAAGAAAAGATTTAGATTTGTGGGTCGTGACAGAGGCTATCATGGGATGAACATAGGTGGTTTATCTGTAGGTGGTTTCAATAATTATAAGGAGATGTGTGCTAGTGTTTTAATGCCAGGAGTGCAACATATGCGTCATACTCTTTTGCCAGAACATAAATTTATAAAAGGACAACCTGATACGGGAGCTGAATTGGCTGACGACTTAGAATTGATTGCAAATAAATTTGAAGGGGAAGTAGCAGCATGCATTATAGAACCAATTGCCGGTTCAACAGGAATTCTAGTTCCACCCAAAGGTTATCTAGATAGACTAAGAAAAATTTGTGACAAGCACGGTATTCTTTTAATCTTTGATGAAGTTATTACTGGCTGGGGTAGAACAGGTTCTCCTTTTGCAGCTCAGGAATTTAATGTTA
>MDTF01007068.1_pt1 | contig 11555 bp, 11 predicted proteins | sample 811191 | NCBI WGS metagenome assembly MDTF01 (sample SAMN05326649, study PRJNA326480) | marine metagenome | isolation source: seawater | place: Southern Ocean | collected 2011
CCAAGTCTAACTATCCAACAACTATTAGAAGCAGGCGTTCACTTAGGTCATAAGACCTTAAGATGGAACCCAAAAATGAAAAGATACATTTTTGGTAAAAGAGACTCAATTCACATCATTGATTTAACTCAAACATTGGAATTAACAAATGTTGCCCTTGAAAAAGTCTATAATACAATAGCTAACAACGGTAAAATTCTTTTTGTTTCAACAAAAAAACAGGCTTCAGAAGCAATTGCTGAAGTTGCAAAAGAAACTGGACAATACTTTGTAAACTACAGGTGGTTAGGTGGAATGCTCACTAACTGGGGTACAATTTCTGGTTCAATTAAAAAAATGAAAAAATACGAGTCAGATTTAGTTGCTGAAAATAGAGGTTTTACAAAAAAAGAGCTTCTTAAAATGAGTGTTAAAAAAGATAAACTTGAAAGATCACTAGGTGGAATTGCTGAAATGAAAAAAATTCCTGATTTAGTTTTTATTATTGATACTAATTATGAATCATTAGCTATTGCTGAATCGTCAAAATTAGGAATTCCCATTGTAGCTATATTAGACAGTAACTCAAATCCAGATGGAATCGAATTTCCAATTCCTGGCAATGATGATGCTAGAAGAGCAATCGATCTTTATTGTAATCTGGTAAAAGAAACTATAGAAAATGCAAAAAAAGCTTCTCCATCTAAAAATGAAGAAAAACCAGAAGCTGAAGACATTGCAGCTAAATCTAAAGAAACATCAACAAAAACTGTACTAGAGTTAGATAGAGAAAAATTAGATGCAAAATTTCTTAAAAAAGAAAAGGAAAAATTAAATTAATATGAGTGATATTGAAAAAGTAAAACAGTTAAGAGAAGCAACTGGTGCTGGCTTTAAAGATTGTAATTTAGCAATTAAAGAATCTAATGGTGATTTAAATAAAGCAGTAGAAATTTTAAGAATTAAAGGTATTTCTAAAGCTTCTAAAAAAATGTCTAGAGATGCAAAAGAAGGTGTAGTTGCCACTAGTGGAGATGAAAGTAAAACCTCTGTTCTTGAGTTAAATTGTGAAACAGATTTTGTTGCTAAAAATGATGACTTTGTTTCATTTACTAAAGAACTCAGCGAATTAAATAACCAAAATGACTCCAATTTAGAAAAACTAAATAAATCTAAAATGACTAATGGTGAAACTGTTGAAGACAATCTTGTTGCATTAATTGCTAAGATGGGTGAAAAAATAACAATTGGGAGGGTAAAAACTTTTAATCATTCTGGTGCAAAAAATTTTAATTATCTACATACTGTTGTAAAAGATAATTTGTCTAAATTAGCAGTTGTTGTTTCGCTAGAAACAAATGATGCATCAGACACAATCAAATCTTTTGGCAAACAGCTTGCTATGCATATAGCAGCATCAAATCCTTTAGCTTTAGACTCCGGATCAATTGATAAGGAAGTTTTGCAAAAAGAACAGGACCTTATTACTGAAGAGTTAAAAAACTTAGGGAAACCAGATGAAATCACTCAAAAAATTAGTCTTGGTAAAATTAATAAGTTTAAAGAAGAAAATGCTTTATTATCTCAAGCATGGGTTATGGAGCCTAAAAAAAAGGTGCAAGATATTGTAAAAGATCTTAGTATAACTGACTTAAAGATTAAAGATTTTTATAGATTAAAAATTGGTGAATAAATGTTTAATGATAAAACATACAGCCAAAAAATGGACAAAACCATTGAGGTTTTTACAAAAGAATTAACATCTCTTAGAACCGGTCGAGCTAATGCAGGCATGCTTGATTTGATTAAGGTAGATGTTTATGGTCAAGCTATGCCGATTAATCAGGTAGCAAGCATAACAACACCAGAGGCTAGAATGATCAATATTCAGGTATGGGATATCAACAACATACCGCTTGTAGATTCAGCTATTAAAAAATCTGAATTAGGACTAAATCCTCAAATAGATGGGCAGCTTATTAGATTACCTGTACCAGATTTAAGTGAAGAGAGAAGAACTGAAATTAAGAAAGCCATCAAATCGATGGGTGAAAAATGTAAAGTTTCAATTAGAAATATTAGAAGAGAAGCAAATGATGATCTTAAAAATTTACTTAAAAATAAAGATATAGGTGAAGATGAAGAAAAAAAATTTGAAAAAATTGTACAAACATTTACAGATGATCATATAAAAACGATCGATACGAAAGTTGAGTTAAAAGAAAAAGAAATAATGACGATATGAACCCAATTAAGCATGTTGCCATCATTATGGATGGAAACGGGAGATGGGGTTTAAAAAATAAAGGCTCACGAAATTCTGGTCATAGAGCAGGACTTGATACAGTAGAACATGTTATAGAAGAAACCATCAAGTTTAAAATTAATTATTTAACGCTATATACTTTCTCAACAGAAAACTGGAAAAGACCAAAAAAAGAAATTTCATTTCTATTTAAATTGTTAGAAAATTTCTTATCAAAAAAAATTAATAATTTAGTAAAAAAAAAATAAGATTAAAAATTATCGGTAACAAAAAAAAATTTTCAAGTAAACTACAGAAATTATTGATTGAATCTGAAAAAAAAACATCTAAAAATAATAAATTACAAATTAACCTTGCCTTGAATTATGGCTCAAAAGAAGAGATGTTAAATGCAGTCAAGGTGTTAAATAAAAATAAAAAAAAAATTACTGAAAAAAATATCGAAGAAAATTTATATACTAGAGGAATCCCGAATCCGGATCTACTTATAAGAACTGGTAATACAAAAAGATTAAGCAATTTTTTATTATGGCAATTAGCATATACAGAAATTTTTTTTGAAAAAAAACTGTGGCCAGATTTTAAAAAAAATGATTACAAAAAAATTCTTAACAAATTTATGTTATTAAAAAGAAATTTTGGTGCAATTTAATGAATTTAGAATTACAAAAAAGAATAATAACTTCAGTCATTTTATTGTCTCTATTAACTTTTATGTTTTTTTACACTTTTATTTTGATAATATCCTTAATGGTCATGGCAGTCATTGTATGGATTGAATTTTATAATTTAATATCCAAAATAATCTCAAACAATAATTACATAGATAGATTTCTAAGATTATTTTATAAAGCTTTATCTCTATTATACTTATCAATGTTAGTTTATTTGGTCATAGCAGTTAGAACAAATAATACTGAATTTGAAAGAGTAGTTATTTTTTCTATTTTAATTTCAATTATGACTGATGTTGGTGGTCTAATTGTTGGAAAAATATTTAAGGGGAAAAAATTAACAAAGATTAGTCCAAAAAAAACTATATCTGGATCCCTAGGATCGTTTGTTTTTTCATTATTATTAATTCCTTTTTTTATAAAATATTTTCCAGAATATTACCCTTTGAAGTTATTTTTACTAACCATGGCTATTTCCTTAATTTCACAAGTCGGTGATTTATTCATTTCACTTTTAAAACGTAAAGCAAATGTTAAAAATACAAGTGACCTTCTTCCAGGACATGGTGGTGTTCTAGATAGAGTGGATGGGCTTATTTTTTCAATACCATTTGGTATACTAATTTTTTATAACTTTTAAAATATGAAAAAAAAAATTGCTATTTTAGGATCAACGGGATCTATTGGAAAAAGTTTAATTAACATTTTAAAAAAAGATCAAAAAAATATTGAAATTTTTTTACTAACTGTAAATAAAAATATTAAAGAATTATTAAAACAAATCAAGTTATTCAAAGTAAAAAATGTAATTGTTACAAATTATAAAAATTTTTTATACTTAAAAAAAATTTTAATTAACAAAGATGTAAATATTTATAATAATTTTAATTCTATAAATGAGATATTTAGCAATAATAAAATTGACTATACAATGAGTGCAATTTCTGGGTTGGCAGGCTTAGACCCAACTTTAAAGATAATTAAATTTACAAAAAAAATTGCCATAGCTAACAAGGAGTCAATAATTTGCGGATGGCCATTAATAAGGTTAGAATTGTCAAAAAATAAAACTAAATTTATCCCTGTTGATTCAGAGCATTTTTCAATTTATTCTTTAATAGGTGGTTTAAAAAATTCAAATATTGAAAAGGTTTATATTACTGCTTCTGGTGGGCCATTTAACAAATATCCTTTAAGTAAGTTTAAATCGATCACACTCAAGTCTGCTTTAAATCACCCCAATTGGAAAATGGGAAAAAAAATTACAATTGATTCAGCAACAATGATGAATAAAGTTTTTGAAATAATTGAAGCAAAGAAAATTTTTGATCTTAATTATAATGATTTAAAAATTTTAATTCATCCGAAGTCCTATGTTCACGCCTTAGTTAAATTTAAAGGTGGTTTAACTAAAATATTGATTCATGACACAAATATGAATATTCCAATATTTAATTCACTTTATGAAAATGAGGAAAAAAAAATTTACAGTAAAAAACTAGACTTTGATATTATCAATAATTTAAATTTTGAAAAAATAAATCTAAAAAAATTTCCAGTTGTTGATATTCTTAAAAAGCTTCCTAATAATCATTCTCTTTATGAAACTATAGTTGTTAGTGCTAATGACACTTTAGTAAATATGTTTTTAAATAAAAAAATTAAATTCTTGGATATATCAAAATTATTATTAAAAATTATCGATAATAAAGAATTTGTTAAATATAAACGTATTATACCTAAAAAAATTGAAGAAATAATTAAATTGAGCAATTATGTAAGTTTAAAAATCAACTCTTTAGATATATAAGACCGTATGTTTAAAATATTTATTCAAATAAACTTAATAATTCTTTTTCTGACATCAATATCATTAGCAGAAATTATCAAGGAAATTAAAGTTACTGGTAATAAAAGATTATCAAAAGAAACTATTATTGTTTTTGGAGAGATTGACTATGTAACAGATTATAGCGAAGATGATTTAAACAATATTTTAAAAAGAATTTACGAAACAAAATTTTTCAAAAAAATTGTTTTTGATATAAATAATTCTATTTTATCAATTAACGTTGTTGAAAACCCTATTATTGAAAGCTTAGAAATAAACGGAATTAAAAGCAGTAAATTAAATGAACTTTTATTAGAAAAAATTAATTTAAAGAGTAGAAAATCTTTCGTTGAAACATTATTTTTATCAGATTTAAATTTGATTAAAAATATAATTAAATCGTCAGGATATTATTTTGCAAAAATTAAAACTACATCTATTTTAAATGACGAACAAAATTCTATAAGATTAACTTTTGACGTAGACTTAGGCAAAAGAGCAAAAATAAATGAAATACAATTCATTGGTGATAAAAAAATTAAAGATAGAAAATTAAAAAATGTTATTGCATCTGAGGAGTCAAAATTTTGGAAATTTATATCACAATCCGCATATCTCAATAATGATCGAATAAATTTAGATAAAAGACTTTTAACTAACTATTATAAAAATAATGGTTACTACAATATAAGTGTAGAAAAATCATTTGTTGAATTTAAAAATAATGGGTCTTTCAAATTAATTTTCAATATTGATGCTGGAAATAAATTTAAATTTAACAATGTGAATTTAACTTTATCAGATGATTATGATAAGAAATATTTTACTGAAATAATTAAAGTACTTAATGCACTAAAAGGTGAAGACTATTCCTTAGATAAAATAGAAAAAGTTCTACGTGAAGTTGATAAAGTTGCCCTTTCTAAACAATATGAGTTTATTGATGCTGCATTAACTGAAAAAATTATTGATAATAATAAATTAGATATTTCAATTTCACTAATAGACACAGAGAAGTTTTATGTTGAAAAAATTAATATATTGGGAAATTCATATACACTTGAGGAGGTAATAAGAAATGCTTTTATAGTCGATGAAGGCGATCCTTATAATGAACTTTTATTTAATAAATCACTAAACAATATTAAAGGTAAAAATATTTTTGCAAAAGTTGAAACTAAAGTTTTACCTGGTTCAACACCAAACCTTAAAATTATAGACCTAACTGTTGAAGAAAAACCTACTGGTGAAATTTCATTAGGTGCTGGTTTTGGAACAACAGGTGGAAGTATTGGAGGTGGTATAAAAGAAAATAATTTTTTAGGTAAGGGTGTAAGTTTAAACACTAATTTACAATTTACTAAAAATTCGGTCAAAGGTAAATTTATTTACGCAAAGCCAAATTTTAATTATTCTGACAATACACTTTTTACTTCTTTAAGTAGCACATCTACTGATAATTTATCAGATTATGGATATAAAACATCTGAAATTGGAATTTCACTTGGAACAGCCTTTGAACAATATGAAAATTTTTATTTTAAACCATCGATTGATTCTTCTTATGAAAAAATAACAACAAACAGCGCTGGTTCTGCTACCTTAAAAAAACAAGAAGGAAATTATTTCGATTCATACTTTAATTATTCATTAGACTACGATCTTAGAAATAAAAGATATCGTCCAGATGAAGGTTTTAGAAATAATTTCTATCAAGCAATACCAGTAATTTCTGATAATTATGAAATAATTAATTCTTTTGAAAGCACAAGGTATCAAAAATTATCTTCTATGGTAACCAGAATTAGTTTTTATGGCAAAGCCGTAAATACGCTAAGTGGTAAGGATGTTAGAATTTCTAAAAGATTATATATGCCAGCTAATAAGCTGAGAGGTTTTGAATCTGGCAAAATTGGACCAATTCAGAACGGTGATTATGTAGGTGGTAATTATATTTCATCTGTTAATTTTAACGCAACATTACCTAAACTTTTACCCTCTTTTCAGAATACTGATATTTCTTTTTTTGTTGATGCTGCAAACGCTTGGGGTGTTGATTACGATAGTTCTATTGATGAAAGTGGTAAAATTAGAAGTTCTACTGGAATAGCGTTAGACGTATTAACTCCTGTCGGTCCTTTAAATTTTACACTTTCTCAAGCTTTAACAAAGAGCTCAACTGATAAAACTGAAACATTCAGATTTAATTTGGGAACTACATTTTAATGATTTATAAAAGTTCCTTGAAATACCTCTTTTTTATCATATGTATATTTTATTCTAGTTTTTCGTACTCAAACGATACAATTAATTATATTGATATGGATTATTTAATTAATAATTCACAAGCTGGAAAATCAATTATAAAACAATTAGAAGAAACAAATCAGTCAAGTTTAGTTAGTTTTAATAAAACTGAGAAAAAATTAAAAGAAGAAGAAGCAAAAATAGTTTCTCAAAAAGATATACTAAACGAAGTTGAATTTAAAAAAAAGGTTCAATTATTTAATGAAAAAGTTGCTGATTACCGAAAAAAAAGAAAAAATGTAGCTTCAGATCTTTCCAAAAAAAAAATAGAAGCTCAAAAAATTTTACTTAATACATTAACGCCAATTCTTGCTGATTATTCACAAAAAAATTCTATTTCATATATTTTACCAAAACAAAGCATTATTATTGGAAAAAATAAATTAGATATTACAAAAATTATTCTTGAAATATTAGATTCAAAAATAAAAAATATTAAATTAAAATAAAATTTAAATGACCTCATCTTTAAATAAAAAACAAATTATTGAACTACTTCCACATAGAGAACCTATGCTTTTAATAGAAGAACTAATTAATATAAAAAAACTTTTTTCAGCAACAGCCATCGTCAATGTTAGAAAGGATAGTTTTTTTGTCCAAGGTCATTTCCCTGGAAACCCCGTGATGCCAGGCGTTCTGATAGTTGAAGCCTTTGGACAAGCTGCAGCAGCTTTAACAGCATGTGGGATAGATAAGGCTACCTATGAAAATAAATTAGTTTTTTTAATGGGTATAGAAAAAGCTAGATTTAGAAACCCAGTTATACCAGATTGTAGGTTGGAACTTAACATAGAAGCCACAAGATCTCATGGTAGAGTATGGAAATATAAAGGGGAAGCCTTCGTCGAAGGTAAAAAAATGGCTGATGCTCAGTGGTCAGCTACGATTGTTGATAGAAAATAATTAGTAACATTTCTTGATAAGTAATTAACAATAAATTTGATAAAAAAACTCTATCAATGATTAATCCATTTTTTAAAAATAAAGGTCCATTTAAAATTGATGAATTACTTGAGTTGAGCAATGTACCTAATATAAGTAATTTTAAAGACAAGAAAATTTTAGATATCAAAGATCTTACTTCAGCAAATGAAAACAATATTACTTTTTTTCATTCAAAAAAATATGAAAATTTAGCGTCTAAAACTAATGCTATCTATTGCATTACTACTAACAATTTAGCACATATGTTGCCCAGTTCTTGTCTTCCTATTTTGGTTGAAAATGTATTAATAATCACAGCAAGGATTACTAAAGTGTTTTATCCTGACTCTGTCACTGACGATTTTGATCAAAATATTTCTGATATTAAAAATACATCTTTAGCAAAAATAACGAAACATGGTAAAAATGTCTTAATAGGTAAGAATGTTCTAGTTGGAAAAAATTGTCTAATCGGACATAATTCAATAATTGAAAGTAATGTAATTATTGGTGATGACTGCTCTATAGGATCGAATGTTATAATAAGAAATACAATAATTAAAAATAGTGTAAGTATTTTAGATGGCTGTGTAATTGGAAAAAAAGGTTTTGGTTTTTTCCCAGATAAAGAAAAAAATTTTAAATATCCTCATGTAGGAATAGTTATAATTGAGGATAATTGTGAGATTGGTTGTGGCTCAACCATTGATAGAGGATCTTTATCAAATACGGTAATTGGAAAAAATACATATATAGACAATCAGGTTCATATAGCTCACAATAATAAAATTGGTAATAATTGTATTATTGCTGGACAAGTTGGTTTTGCTGGAAGTTCTAAGTTAGGTAATAATGTTATGATTGGTGGTCAAGCAGGAATTTCTGGTCACCTAGAAATTGGCAATAATGTTCAAATTGCAGGAGGCAGTGGAGTAATTAAAAATATTCCCAATAATGCTAGGGTAATGGGTTACCCAGCAAAAGATTTAAAAACTTTTATTAAGGAAAATAAATAAATGTTTCATAAAACTTCAATCATAGATACTAAGTCTAAAATATCTTCAACAGTAAAAATTGGACCTTATACTGTTATTGGTCCCAATGTTGAAATTGGTGATAACGTTGTAATACAATCTCATGTAAGTATTACTGGGCATACAGTAATTGGTAAAAATAATATTATTTATCCCTTCGCCTCAATAGGTAATGATCCACAAGATATGAAATACAAGGGTGAAAAAACAAAACTTATAATAGGTGATAATAATACAATAAGAGAATACTCAACAATTAATCCAGGAACTGTACAGGGAGGGGGAATAACAAAAGTAGGAAATAATAATTTAATAATGATTAGTGCTCACATTGCACACGATTGTATTATAGGAAATAATGTTGTTATTGCTAACAGTGCAGCTATAGCTGGTCATGCACAAATAGATGATCATGTGGTGATAGGCGGTAACTGTGGCATACAGCAGTTTGTAAGAATAGGAAAAATGGCAATGATCGGTGGTATGACAGGCGTTTCAAGAGATGTTATACCCTATGGGTTATCAACAGGTAATAGAAATTTTTTAAATGGAATTAATATAGTTGGATTGAGATGAAGCAATGTTCCGAATAAGGATATCATAGGTCTAACAGAAGCTTACAAAGATATTTTTAAAACAGAAAACCTAAACGAAAATTTAAGAAGATTAAATGGCCAGTTTAAAGAAAACTTACTTGTAAACGAAGTATTGGAATTTATTAATAAAGATAAAAAAAGACCTATTTGTACACCTTTCCTAAAATAAAATGATTGGATTGTTTCTTGGTAGTACAGATTTTCCAAAATTAATCTTAAATAAATTAAAAAAAAATAAGAAAAAATATTTTATAATTGATTTAACCTTAAATAATGAATTTAAAAAAGACAAGAATAGTTATTTTATTAGCATAGGACAGTTTGGTAAGATTTTATCAATAATCAAAGAGAAAAAATGTAATAAAGTTTTATTTGCAGGCAAAATTGATAAACCAAAAATTTCATCACTTAAACTAGATTTTAAAGGTCTTTTTTATATTCCAAGAATAATCAAGTCCTCTAAATTAGGAGACGCGGCTATATTAAAAGAACTAATTAAAATTTTATCAGAGCATAAAATTAAAGTGATTAAATCTAATTTTTTTAATCCAGAATTGACTTTACAAAAAGGAAATTATACAAAAATTAAACCTAACAAAACAGAATTAATTGAAATTACAAAAGGTATTAATTTATTAAATAGATTAAATGGACACAATCATACTCAAGCTCTAGTAGTTCGTAACAACTCTATTATTGCGAAAGAAAATTCTAAAGGTACAAAGAAAATGCTACAATCAATAATGAAAGCTAAGAATCATCGAGGAATACTAATTAAACTTCCCAAAAAAAAACAAGATTTAAGAGCTGATCTTCCAACTATTGGCCTTGATACAATTAAAGACTGTAAAAAAGCTGACTTAAAAGGCGTAGTATTAAAAGCTAACCAAAATATATTTTTAGATAAGTCAAAAAGTATAATTTTTGCTAATAAAAATAAAATTTTTATAACGATAAAATGAAAAGAATATTTATTTTAACTGGTGAACCATCAGGGGATAAATTAGCCTCAACAGTTATTACGAAACTTAAATTATCAAACCCTAACATAGAGTATTTGTCTGTTGGTGGTACTCATCTTACCTCCTTAGGTATAAAATCTATTTTTGATTTGAAAGAAGTTACCTATATGGGTTTTACAAGTGTTTTATTAAACATATTTAAAATTAGAAATAAAATAAAAATAACTGTAGATGAAATAATTAAATTTAACCCAGACATATTATTCAGTGTAGATAGTCCAGATTTCACGCTAAGAGTTGCTGAAGAAGTTAAAAAAATTAATAGTAATATTAAAACAGTTCATTATGTGGCTCCACAAGTATGGATATGGCGCGAGGGTAGAGTTAAAAAGTTTAAAAAATTTATTGATCATATTCTTTTATTATTCAATTTTGAAAAAAAATATTTTGACAAAGAAGATATTCCAAATACTTTTGTTGGACATCCTTTACTAGAACATGATAATAAATCTAAAATTGACTTATCTTCATTAATAAATAAAGATAAAAAAATTATTTCTTTATTTGCAGGAAGCAGAAAATCTGAAACTAATGTTCTATTACCTATTTTATGTGATTTTATTAAATTGATGAATAAACAGTTTGACGATTATATTTTCATTTTTCATGCTACAGATGAAAATAAAGAACTAATTGTCAATTTTATAAAAAAAGATTCATTAAACAATATTCAAGTAATTTCAGATCAAAACATTAAATCTCAAATTTTATCAAATTCTGTTTTTGCTGTAGCAAAATCAGGCACCGTGTCTCTTGAAATTTGCTATGCAAATATACCATCTATAATAATTTATAAAATAAATATGATTAACTATTTAATTATGAAATCATTAGTCAAAGTTAAATTTGCAAATATTATTAATATTATTAATAATAAAGAAATTATCCCAGAATTATTACAAGGTGAATGTAATCCAAA
>MDTF01005380.1_pt1 | contig 11552 bp, 10 predicted proteins | sample 811191 | NCBI WGS metagenome assembly MDTF01 (sample SAMN05326649, study PRJNA326480) | marine metagenome | isolation source: seawater | place: Southern Ocean | collected 2011
CTAGTAGACAGTTTTCACCTGCACGCTATATGTGAAGAGTGTCAACGCAACACTCGGCTAGACATTAATGCTTTGATTAAAAAACTTGGCGGGCAAACAAAGGTTAAACAGGTGCGTTCAAAACTTCGCTGCTCGGTATGCAAAGTGCACACTAAAGACATACGAGTGGTCTATGTGGGAGCTATAAACAAACGCGCTATTTTTCAGTATCGGCGTTAGAAGAGTTGGTGCCACAGTGAAACTGCGACGAACCGAGAATTATCTAATATAGATACTTTGTGCTAGAGCATCTCAGTAGATTCTAGCGTTAAACCAAACCCTTCAACGCCCACATAATCAACATCTCTGCCGGTTATTAACCTAATTTTGCTGACATCTAAGTCGCGCAATATTTGCGCGCCAACACCCACCTCAAGCCATTCGCTACGGCGCTCTTCTTCCTTGCTTTGAGACGCAAAGTTTTCATGAGGCACACCTACAAAGCCAGTACGCAGATAAATCAAAACGCCGCCTTCCAGGGCTTCTATTCGGTTCAAAGCTGAATTCAGGATATTGGTCGAATGACCACCACCCTGGGTACCAAAAATATCTTCAACAACCTTCTCTCTGTGAATGCGCACAGGCACCGCCTCCATAGCATTAATATCCCCAAACACAATAGCTAAGTGCTCTGCGTCTTCGAACTTGGTTCTGTAGGCATAAGCTTTCGCTTCGCCAATATTGGTCTTTACTGAAAACTCGTGACTACGCTCAACCAGTTGCTCACGTTGTTGTCTATAGGCGATCAAATCAGCAATGGTGATGATTTTGAGATTATGTTTAGCGGAAAACTCCAGCAACTGGGGCATACGCTGCACTGTGCCGTCGTCGTTAACTAATTCGGCGAGCAAACCCACCGCAGGTAACCCTGCCAACGTGGCTAAATCTGTACCCGCTTCAGTATGTCCCGAGCGCACCAATACGCCTCCCTGACGAGCTACCAAAGGAAAAATATGCCCGGGACGAACAAAGTCGTCTGGACCTACATTGCTGTTGGCTAAGGCTTGAGTAGTAGCCGCGCGTTCTTCCGCAGAAATACCAGTGGTCAGTCCTTGCTTGTAATCTATGGACACGGTGAAAGCTGTGCTCATTGGCGCATCGTTCCGCCCCACCATAGGATCAAGGTGTAAACGCGTAGCTTGCTCTTGCAAAATAGGTGTACACAAGATCCCGCTGGTATGACGAATCATAAAGGCTACCGCGCTGGCCGTAGCTTTACTTGCGGCCATAATCAAATCGCCTTCATTCTCACGATCATCGTCGTCCACAACCACCACCATCTCTCCTTGGCGGATAGCAGCTAAAGCGTCTTCTATGGAATCAAATTCGGTATTCATAGTGCGTATTACTTTGCAATAAATTAGACCCTGAGCGTACCACATGCACAGAGAAGCCAACAATTGGTGGCGACAAAAGCTCGCGGATGTCGAAGGTATTTTCAGTTAATGTTTGATCAAAAAAAACGCCGCTATTACGAGGCTGCAGGGGCAATACAGCACCGTTAATGGCCCCCAAACGCCGTTCAATTTGGCAATCTGATTAGCACCAAGGGCCACCCAGTACACCGACCGCCAAATAATAGCGCGCACTTAACATTCAGAGCGCTTCGTCTTGGCGCAATTGTTCGACCTGTTCTGGAGTCAGTTGCAAAAACTGCCCCAATACAGAAACGGTATTTTCGCCTAGGTTTGGAACACCTGTCAGCTTTGGAGGCGTTTGACCCTGAAATCTTAAAGGTGTGTGAAAAGACAAAGCTGCCTGTTCGGCGCCCTCATCAGACCAACTCAAAGTCCCGCGCTCATGCAAATGCACATCGTTAACCACATCGTCCAGATTTTGGACTGGCGCACATATCATGCCGTGATCCCGAGCTATGGCAAAAATCTCCGCTTTGCTCAGAGTAAGGGTCCAAGACTCCACAAGTTCGTCAAGTTCTTCCATATTCTTGGCGCGCGCGCTTCTATTGCCAAAACGTTCATCTTGAGCGAGTTTAGGTCGTCCCATTGCATCACAAAGTTTACGCCAATGACTTTCGCGCAAACAAATCATCGCAACGTAACCATCCTTTGCTGCGTATATATTGTAAGGTGCCACAGCTAGACCTGAATGCCGATTGCCAGTACGTGGGCCTTGCTTGCCCTCCTGAAAAAAGTTGCCCAACTGTGTGTTTAGCGTGGGAAATACACAGTCCTGCATGGATATGTCTAATACAGAACCCACACCGGTTTGCTCGCGCTGATAAAGCGCCGAGACAATGCCTGAGTACAAATGCACGCCCCCTAAAAAATCACAAAATGCTGCACCCGCCTTCATGGGTGGTCCACCCTCCTCGCCAGTCACGCTCATAATTCCGGTCATCGCCTGCAAGGTGATATCCATACCAAGGTAGTCTGAGTTCGGCCCCGTGCCTCCATAGCCTGTGCTGGCCGCATATATCAGGCGAGGATTGATTTGTCGCAGCACATCGCTCCCCAGACCGTAACCTGCCAAAGTCCCGGGTGAAAAATTCTCCACAAGCACGTCTACATGCGGGACCAAGTCTTTAAGAAGGCGCTGGCCTTCAACGCTTTTAATATTCAGCGTGATGCTCTCTTTACCATTGTTTAACAAAGTAAACGGAAAGCTATAAGGTCCTTTCTTGCTACGACCGCGCAGAGTTTCACCTTTGGGAGATTCAACCTTAATCACCCGGGCACCGGCTTGCGCCAGCAAAAACCCGCAATATGGCCCGTTATAAACCTGACCAAAATCTAAAACCGTAATACCCGACAACGGTGTCGCAATAGACATAACTCACTCCCTTTTTATTACACTGGAGGTTAGCAAACTGCAAAAACTATGAATCTGCAATAAACGCCAGCGTTCAATACATGCTTGCACGCCACTCTCCATAACTGAAGCCATTGTTGAAAAATTTTATTTAGCTATTGACCTTAGACCTTACTCAAGGGTTTATAGTTAGCATATGGAATCTCAAACAATGTTAAAAATCGGTGAGCTTGCCGCACTTGCCAGCGTCTCAAGAGACACACTGCGGTTTTATGAGAAACACGGTTTAATCACACCGGGTGAGCGCAATAATGCCGGTTATCGTCTCTACTCCGAGACAGACGTGCATAGAATCAGCTTTATTATTGGCGCTAAAGAAGTGGGTTTTACGCTCAACGAGATTCACCAATTATTAGAGCTGGAAGTCACCAAAGACGAAAAGTCTTGTCACGACATCAAACAGTTTGTGGACGCCAAGATCAGCATAGTCAACCAACGGCTAGAAGAAATTAAACGCATCAAAAAATCTCTGCAAACACTCAGCAGTGCATGCTGCGGCGGAGATGAGCCAGCCACCCACTGCACTATTCTCGAAGCCTTAAGCGAGCAAACGAACTAGGACTTTATGTATGTTACTGATCGAAAACTTTATAGATCTATTCGTTGAATCTGCGCCGTGGCTAATGTTGGGCTTATTTGTCGCCGGCATCATGAAAGTATTTGTGCCTAGCCAACTAATGGCCAAGCACTTGGGCGAACCTGGACTGATGTCTACTGTAAAAGCCGCGTTGTTTGGCGCGCCGCTGCCCCTGTGCTCCTGCGGCGTTATCCCAGCTGCTTTGGGCTTGCGCCGCAGCGGTGCTTCGAAAGCGGCGACCACTTCATTCCTGATCTCAACACCGGAAACTGGCGTTGATTCCATCTCCATTTCCTACGCAATGTTGGGGCCCTTTATGGCCATTATCCGCCCAGTCGCCGCCATTACCAGCGCCATAGTGGCCGGCCTATTGGTGGGAAAGGACTACCCGCCAGTAAGCGCAACTCCAGGCAATTCGCTAAGCGCCGATGAGGACGATTCCTGCTGCGCCAGCAAAGCTCAACCAGCCGAAGAAAGCCTTATTAACAAACTCAAAGCAGGCTTGCGCTTTACTTTTGTCGACCTTATTCGCGATATCGCACTGTGGTTACTCATCGGTTTGACCTTTGCGGCGCTCATTAAAACTTATGTCCCCAATGAATTTTTAGTCCAATGGGGCGATGGCTTCTTAGCATTTGTTGTCATGGCCATCGTCGGCGTGCCTATGTATGTCTGCGCTACAGCGTCTACACCTATCGCGGCCGGACTTTTGTTTTCTGGTGTCTCCCCTGGCGCCGCGTTGGTATTTATGTTGGTTGGTCCGGCAACTAATATCGCAACCGTCGCCTTGGTAAAAAAGGAATTAGGCACCCGCGCCCTTACCGCCTATCTTTCAAGCGTTGTGGGCGTTGGCTTTGCTTTTGGCTATCTCACCAACTACTTAGTCGGCCTGTGGAAAATGGACTTTCTGGCTCAGGCCGAACAAGCACATAGTATGGTAAATGCACCATTGGCCTATGCATCAAGTTTGCTCTTGGCCAGTCTGATGGCTTATGTTTTGGCGGGCAAGGTGCGCAAGGCGTTTAATCAGCAAAGCCCAACAGCCTCTTAAGTGGGACAGTAAAGGCGGAGGAGCTTTTAACTTTGATTGATGAAGAAATTTAAGTGGTGCACCCGGTAGGACTCGAACCTACAACCCCCAGGTTCGAAGCCTGGTATTCTATCCAGTTGAACTACGGGTGCGTGCGAGCATGTTGCCCTAGCACCACACGCTTATCAAGAGCCCTACACTGAAATAGGCTTAAAAGTGGATTACGACGAATAGCTGCATAAATTGGCTAATGTAAAAAGACCAACCTCACTATTTTGACCCTGTAACCCTTATCGACTTTAACTTCTGAGCAAGCGGCCAGGTACTGCGCCAGTGTGCTCGTTATTGGTCAGCATAATTTCCCCGTTCACCACCGTGTGCATTATGCCGTCAGCCGTTTGCTTCAAGCGTCTCGCCCCAGAAGGTAAATCGTGGACCACTTCAGGCATTCTTGCACCTACGGTATTTGGGTCAAAAACAACCAAGTCCGCTGCCATACCTTCGCGTACCAAGCCGCGGTCGTGTAAACCCCACATTGTTGCCGTGTTATACGTGATTTGTTTAATCGCCTCTTCCAACGTCAACGCCTGCTTCTCTCTCACCCAGTAACTGAGCAAATGTGTCTGCAATGACGAGTCCATAATCTGCGATACATGGGCACCTGAATCTGAAAATGTCACCACTGAGCGCGGGTGCTTAATCATTTCCAGCACATGGTCTTGATTTTCGTTGGCAATGGGCTGCCTGAAGAACATGTGGAAATCTCGCTCTAAGGACATATCAATCATTAACTCAACGGGATGCTTGCCTTGCTCCCGGGCCAGCTGGGCCATTGAGGGCTTGTCGTAAACCATGTCGTCCATAGGGTAAATAAAGTCCCACTCAGGAGGGCGCGCCTCTGCGCCGACAACCCGGGGCCCCGTGTATTCACGACTGGCAACTTCTATCAACTTAGCCTTAATCACTGGATCGCGGAGCTTCACCGCCTGTTCCGCCAACGGAAGTTGCCGAAACTCTGACCAATACTCCCAGTTATCAAAGGGCGTGTTCGATTGAAAAGACAACAAACTCGAAAGTGCGCGACTGTGCACTTGTGCATACATGCGCCCACCCGCTCGAGCTGTTTCATCTAACAGATCAAAATACGGACGCCAAAGATCAGGCGCGGCACGAACACTGAACATGCCCCAAGTTTGTGGCACACCAGATTCCACCGCCAAATTCATAAGGCGCTGGTGATACTCTCTAATCCGATCTGGATCTCGCCCAGGCGCTTCGCCAGCAATTTCAAATAATCCTTTACCGGTTTCACCTACCGCATTAACAATGGCTCGAACTTCGTCCCAATGGGCCACCCTACTGGCTACAGGCAGGTCATCGGCGGTTAGGTGATTAAACGTTCGAGACGTAGAAAAGCCAATTGCCCCAGCGCCCATAGCTTCTTTGACAATGCCCTGCATTTTGCGCACTTCGTCTTCACTGGCTTGGTCAACAAACGCCCGCTCTCCCATCACATAAGTACGCATAGCTGAATGGCCAATATAACCCGCATAGTTAATGCCCTTGGGTAAGTCGTCTATGGCGTCTAAAAACTGCGGAAAGGTTTCCCAACTCCAATCAATGCCTTCAAGCATGGCGTCGCGCGAGAGATCTTCCGCCCGCTCCAGGTTTTTAAACACCAGATCGGCGTCCTCTTGCTTACAAGGTGCAAGAGTAAATCCGCAGTTGCCCATAACCACACTGGTGACACCGTGGTAAGAGGAGCAAGAACCAATAGGATCCCAAAAAACCTGGGCGTCCATATGGGTATGACCATCGACAAAGCCAGGCGAGACAATATGGCCTTCCGCATCGACAGTTTGTTTAGCCTTACTATTAAGTCGGCCAATGGCAGCAATTTTGCCGTCCACTACGCCCACATCAGCGCGATAACCAGGGTTACCAGAGCCGTCAATTACAGTGCCGTTTTTAACCAATAGATCAAAAGTCATATGTTCTCCTTAACGCCTTTATCCCCAGCGTCTAATATCATTGCTTTTTTGCATGGTAGCATGAGGTTTTCAGCTGCATAGCCCTGTATTAAATGACCCAATCTGCGTACGAAAGCCAAACAGCACACCAACTTGCCTATACTGTTCACCCCGGTAATGGTCCTTACCTAGTGCTCCTACACGGCTTCATATCTTCTAGCGCCCAGTGGTTAGATAACCTACAAGCACTAGGACAAGTATGCCAGCCAGTAACAGTTGATCTGTGGGGACATGGCAACTCGCCCGCACCGGAAGATTTGCAGTACTACAGCCCTGCCGCTTATGGACTTCAATTTGAAGAAATACGCAAAGCCTTAGGGGTGGATAAATGGCTCGTCTGTGGATATTCGTTAGGCGCCGGCCTCACAATTCGCTATGCATATGACTATCCAGACCATGTTATTGGTCATATTTTCACCAACTCTAATTCAGCACTTGCGGACCCGGCACAAATACTCGATTGGAAAGCCACTGCGTCAAAGGCCAGTGAAAATATTAGGCTGGGCGGCCTTGCGGCCATAGAAAAAATTCCCGTGCACCCGCGTCGAGCTAGAACGCTACCCGCCCATATATATGAAGCCTTAATGAAAGACGCCAGTAAATTTTCGCCCATTGGCATAGCAAATACCCTATTGGCCACTAATCCAAACACTTGCATTAGAGACATTGCACCACACAATCCTCGCCCAGTATTGTTATGCGCTGGGGATAAAGAGCGCAGGTTCAAGAATAATAAAATGTGGGCTCTGGAACACATGGCAAACCTGACCTGCGTCAGTTTTGACGCAGGTCACGGGGTTAATATGGAAGCGTCAGAGGGTTTTAATGAGACCGTAACGCAATTCATACAATCACTCGTTTAAAGCCCAGTTCAAGTAAACTCACAGTTTAAGGTCAAACGTACAGCCGAAGAATTAGACAAAGGAGCATTATGCATCTTCAACCAAAGCGACCTCGCCGCTGTGTACTCTCAGTGCCGGGCAGTTCAGAAAAAATGATGGCTAAAGCTGCGGCAACTGAAGTAGATCAGATCCTGCTGGATTTAGAAGATGCCGTCGCACCCAACGCCAAAGCTGCCGCTCGGGGACAAGTTGTAGACGCTCTTAACACTTTTGACTGGCAGGCCAAAGTACTCTGCGTACGAATTAACGACGTGCAAACGCAGTGGTGTCATGACGACATCATTGAAGTAGTCACCGGTGCCGGTGCGCGCATAGACACCATTATGCTAACCAAAACGAAATGCGCTGGAGACGTAAAATTCCTCCATCTATTTCTTGACCAGCTGGAACTAAAGCTGGGCCTAAGCAATCGTATTGGCATTGAATGCCTCATAGAGGACGTTGAGGGCCTCATGAATGTTGAGGATATTGCTGCAAGCTCAAACCGGTTAGAGGCCATGACGTTTGGTATGGGGGATTACTCCGCCAGCCAACAAATGCACCTAGAATCCGTAGGCAGCACCGGCGACTACCCACCAGATATTTGGCACTACCCAAGATATAAAATGACCATTGCCTGCAGAGCCTTTGGCTTGGACTCAATAGATGGGCCATATGCTGACTTTAAAGATTTAGCCACACTAGCCAGTGAAAGTAAGTACGCACTTACGCTAGGAATGTCAGGAAAATGGGCAATTCACCCTAGCCAAATTGCAATTGCGCAACAAACATTTTCTCCAGACAGTGACGCCCTTACCACAGCTCGTAAGCAGAAAGCTGCCTACGAGCAAGCATTAAAGGACGGCTTAGGGGCAATTAGTGTAGATGGGGTAATGGTCGACGCAGCGAGTGTTCGCATGTTGCAGAACACCTTGGATCGAGCTGACCTTATCGGGCTGTAAGTCCACAAATGAGCGAGCACGAATAGGCGCATAAAAAATACTATGAGCAAAGTAGAACCATTGAAATTCGATAACCTGACTCAGGACATCGCCGCCTGTCAGCTCTGCGCCGAGCATTTGCTTCTTAGACCAAGGCCAGTATTTCAGGCCAATGAAAAAACAAAAATTCTGAGCAGCTAAAGCGAACTTGTTTACTTTTCAGTGCCCTAGTTCTACAAATATCCACGCAACGAAAACCACCAGCTCCGTTACGTTAATCACACTTCTTTACATGGACTCATCATTTAAGCGTTAATCTCAACAATCTTTTTTAACCAATTAAATTTCCTATGTACAAATTTATTCACTTAGTTTTAGCACTGATAATTTTTTGCACCGGCCACGCTTCTGCGGACCCAGCAAAAAACATCAAATCAGGCGTAACAATTGTCCACACAGACAACCGCGCTGCGGGCTGGATAGACATTGGGGTAGAGGACTCCTCTAGACCGCACGAAGCTAGTTTTATGCCTAGCGCCAGCGTTATAGCGGCAAGCGATAAAAAAGTTGAGGGGTGCATAAATCCTACGAACGTGAGTGGTATTGCACAGACGTCACGGCTGTTCATCGGTTCAAGCCTTCAACAACACCACTCTAGACCAGCTAGCAAAGCTGCTGCTAAATGCGTGCTGAAAAAAATTAAAAAAAGCTCGCAGTGATGCAGCGGTGCTGGAAAGCTTTTACCCTCTGTATTCTGAGTAAAAAATCTTGGCAATGATATTGAGCGTTTGTATAAGCGCTTATACAAAAGACGCAATCACAAGCTAAGGACAAACCTAGCAGATATAAATACTAACTATCTCCAACTAATACTGGACTGCCTTAAGGATTATTTCTGAACCTGGCGGAACATATAAGCGCTCAACAATACCAACTGATTAGTACAGTTTTTTCTAGCCAGAAATTCTAATAAGATCTGGGCAAACCTAATACGTGTTCAGAAACATAGTTTTGAATCATTTCTTGAGAAATAGGTGCTATCCGCATTAACCGTGCTTCACGCCAATAACGCTCAACGTGATATTCCTTGGCATAGCCAAAACCGCCGTGGGTTTGCATGGCTTGATCGGCGGCTTGGAAACACGCATCCGCTGCTAACCACTTGGCCATATTCGCTTCTGCGCCACAAGGTTGCCCGTTATCTAACATCCAAGCCGCTTTGCGAATCATTAACTCCGCGGCGTCTAAGCGCATTTTTGCCTCAGCCAACGGAAAAGCCACGCCTTGGTTCTTACCAATAGGGCGACCAAAAACTACCCGTTCATTGGCATAATTAACGGCTCTTCTTAGCGCTGCCTTGCCAATGCCCAGCGCTTCCGCTGCAATTAAAATACGTTCAGCATTTAGTCCTGAAATCAGATAACTAAAACCTTTGCCTTCCTCACCCACTCGGTCCGTAACTTTTACCGGCAAATCGTCATATACCACCTCGCAAGTAGCCACTGCATTCCGGCCAACTTTATCAATAGGCGATATAGTCACTTCGTCACGTTGTAACTCTGCTAGCAACAAGGTCATGCCGTCGGTCCGACGCTCAACTTCATTTCTTGCCGTGGTGCGCACCAGCAGCAGCACACGTTCCGATTGCAATGCTTTTGTGGTCCACACCTTACGCCCTCTAACGATATAATTGTCTCCCTCGCGACGCGCAAAAGTGGTGATAGAGGTAGTATCCGTACCAGCGTCGGGTTCAGTAACGCCGAAAGCGACGTGCATCTCGCCGCTGGCAACCCGCGGCAGATATTTTTGCTTCATCTCCTCAGAACCGTATTTAACCACCGGCTCCATACCGAACATGGAAAGATGCAAAGGTGTAGCGCCATTCATGGCAGCACCACTAGCGGCCACAGTTTCCAGAACAATGCTGGCTTCGGTAATACCACGCCCGCTACCGCCGTAGGCTTCCGGAATAGCTACACCAATCCAGCCTGCCTCAGACATAGCGTTATAAAAATCCCATGGGAATTCGTGCTTAGTGTCCTTTTCTGCCCAGTATTCATCGGGGAAATCTTTACACACTCTGGCCACTGCATCGCGAATTAACTCTTGTTCGTCTGTTAAAGTAAAATCCATAATTCTCAACTTTTGATTGTTATTGAAAGCACTCCTGACGTACTTTTTACAGTCAGGCCACAGGTGGAGAACAAACTCGTCTGCGAGTCTATTCACAGAGTGTTCCCGAGGAATGCATCAACGCCTCGTCCACGGGAATAGTATAGAAGAATATTATAAGAGATAGATATGTCACTAGAGCTTTCAACACAGCGTATGCAGGCCGATATCGCAGACGGAATTGGCTGGATGACCTTTAACAATCCTGCCCGTCATAACGCCTTATCTTTAGAAATGTGGCAAGGCATTGGCGATATTCTTGAATATTTCGCCGGCAACGACGAAGTTCGGGTGATCATTATGCGCGGCGCGGGCGGCAAGGCATTTGTTTCCGGCGCCGACATTTCTGAGTTCGACGAAAAACGTGCCAACTCCGAGCAGCGTGAAAGCTATGGAGAAATTGCAGGCCGAGCTACCCACTGGCTGGGTAAAATCGATAAACCACTCATTGCACTCATAGAGGGCTACTGCATTGGCGGTGGGCTTGCTACAGCATTATCCGCAGACATTAGATTTGCTACACCAGATTCGCGCTTTGGCATTCCAGCAGCAAAATTAGGCTTAGGCTACGAGTACGAAGGGCTGGCAAAATTGGCACGATTGGTCGGACCCAGCAATGCAAGAGACATTATGTTCTCGGCACGTTTTATGCCTGCAATTGAAGCCAAAGAAATGGGCATTGTTAACTTTATTCACGACCGCGAAGTTATAGAAAAAATCTGTATTGAATACGCGCTGAATATAGCCGCAAATGCACCGCTTACCGTGAAAGCCGCCAAAGCTGCAGTAAATGCCTGGGAGCGAAACGGTCGATCTGACGACGTTTCTGAGGTGCGCACGATGGTAGATGCCTGTTTCAATAGCGAAGACTACAAAGAGGGCCGCAAAGCCTTTGCAGCCAAGCGAAAGCCAGTTTTTGCCAATAAATAGCGGCAACCAGCTTTTGCAATTAGACCTGCGCATCAACTACCAATCAAAGGTAGAATTTTTACACCACCGGGGCTAATTGCCTTAAGTGTGGCACTTAGGCATCTGCTAAACTAAGAGCAAAAC
>MDTF01004818.1_pt1 | contig 11550 bp, 10 predicted proteins | sample 811191 | NCBI WGS metagenome assembly MDTF01 (sample SAMN05326649, study PRJNA326480) | marine metagenome | isolation source: seawater | place: Southern Ocean | collected 2011
CGCGCATGCTATGATGAAGGGAAGAGATGTGCTGAAAGTCTATTCTTTGATTATTGGCGTGAACATAATACTTTAATTAAAATAGGCCGACTTTTTAATACATATGGTCCTCGAATGCAGCCAGATGATGGACGAGTAGTGTCAAATTTTATTCTGCAGGCTCTAAAAAGTAAACCTATTACAATTTATGGTGATGGCAATCAGACAAGATCTTTTTGTTATGTGGATGACATGATTGAAGTGATAGTTAGATTAATGGCATCAAGTAATAAAATAACTGGGCCAATTAATCTAGGAAATCCTCATGAGTTTACTATAAATGAGCTTGCTGAAAATATCATTAGAATTACCAACTCATCTTCTAGAATAGAATATAAATCTCTACCTCAAGATGACCCTAGGCAGAGGCGACCAGACATTTCTATTGTAAGAAGTTTATTGAAGTGGAGTCCTAAAATTGAGCTAGATTCTGGCTTAGTTAAAACAATAAATTATTTTGATAACACTAATGCATTTTAGCCAGACAAAAATTCTCTATTTATGTGGAGATCTTTCTTTAACTGGAGGGATAGAAAAATATAATAGTGATTTCATATCTGCAATAAAGTTATCTGGCTCTAAAGTAAAAGTAGTTCAGAGGCGGGTTGGAGCTATAAGCAGTAAGATTAGTTTTGTTTTTTATTTATTTATTTCTATTTTTACCTTTCGGCCAACTCATATTGTCTGCGCACATCTTCATTTTTCATCATTAGCACTAATAATATCTCAAGTTCTCAGAATAAAATATTCTGTATCTATTTATGGGATTGAGGCTATAGAGATTAGAAAAAAAATTCATCAGATTGCATTAAATAAAGCTGAGAAAATAATAGTAATCTCAGAGTACACAAAAAAACTAGTAAATTCTCAATTTAATTTTTCATCTGAGAAATATTTTATGTTGATAAGCTCAGTAACTGAGAATAGTAACAATTTTATTGAAGATACTGCGTTTTTAAAAAATAAATATGGCCTTGGAGGTGCTCCAGTAGTTTTAACTATCTCTAGGTTTTCGCCTTCTGAAGAAAAAGGCCAACATCGAGTTGTAATTTCTTTTAAAGAGGTGTTAAAAAATTTTCCAGATGCTAAATATGTTATGGCAGGGCCAGGAAAAGATCATCGCATAGACAAAGCTTTAGCGTTATCCCCAATTACCAATAAAAGTGTTATTAACCTTGGTAGGGTTAGCGATGAGCAAAGAACAGAGTTATATAACTTATGTGATGTATTCGTGTTACCTTCTAAAAATGAAGGTTTTGGAATTGTTTTTATTGAGGCGCTTGCTTCTGGAGCAAGGGTTATTGCTTCAAATGGTTATGGATGTAAGGAAGGCTTACTTAATGGCACTCTTGGTACCCTAGTAGAGCCGGATGATACTAATCAAATAGCAAATGCAATCTCTCATGAGTTGGCTAAATCTAGAGTCCTTCGTGATCGTATGGAGATTCGTAATAAAACACTTGAAGTTTATGGTTATGAGGCTTGGTGTCAAAAAATTGTTAATTTTTTAATTCAAATAGGAAGTAAATAGTGCGCCTAGGAATATTCATGTCTCATCCAATTCAGTATCAGGTAAGTTTGCTTAAACTTATTTCTATGATTGATGAGATTAATCTAGAGGTATATTTTTATTGGGATTTTGGTTGTAAGGATTCCTATGATTCAGAGTTTGGTACTACTGTTAAGTGGGATTTGCCTTTACTTGAAGGCTATAAAAATCGTTTTCTTACTAATTTTTCCATTAAAAAAGGAACTCACTTTTTTGGCTGTATCAATCCAGGCCTAATACTTCCCATTTTATTAAAGAAACATGATGTTGTTATGATTTTTGGCTGGGCGCTTTTTTCAAATTGGCTAGTTATTTTTGCTTCAAAAATAAGTAAAACTCCAATCCTTCTTTTTGCTGAATCCCCTTTATCTCATGAGTTAGTTAAATCTGGAATTTTCAATAAATTTAGGCAAAAATTACTAAAAAATCTTTTTAATTTAGTTTCTGGTTTCATTTATATTGGGCAAGAAAATAAAGAGTTTTATAAGAGTTACAATATTCCTGATAGTAAGTTATATTTCGCCCCCTATGCTGTTGATAATACTCGACATATAAAGGCGAAAAATGAGATTAGAATTTCTGGTATGCGTGATGACTTTTTAGAAGAAAAAGTTTCAAATTCTGTAGTGATTCTTTTTGTAGGAAAATTAATTGAAAAAAAACGCCCAATGGATCTCTTAAAATCTTTTAAAAAATTACAGGATAAGAATATAAGTAAGAATCTTTTATTGTGGTTTGTTGGAGATGGAGGGCAGCGAACAGAAATTCAGGATTACATTGAAAAGCATCAAATTGATGGTGTTAAGCTATGGGGGTTTCAAAATCAAACTGAATTACCTTATTTGTATACATTAGGCGATATTTTTGTATTACCGTCAGGTTATGGAGAAACTTGGGGGCTAGTAGTGAATGAGGCAATGTGTTATGCCAAACCCATCATAGTTTCAAATCTTGTGGGTTGTGGTAGCGACTTGGTTACAAAAAATAATGGCTTTGTTGTGCCATATTCTGATACAGATAAAATGGCTAATTCCCTAAAGATACTTATTGAAAATGATGAACTTAGGAAAAATTTTGGACAAGAGTCTGAAAAAATTATTAAAAGCTATAGTCAAGAAATTTGTGCTGAAAAAATAGCTCTTGCATCATTTAGTATATTTAGCCAAAATGCAAAAATTTAAATATCTTAATATTCTCTTTATAGGTGACTTAAATGAGGGTGCCAGGTCTTTAATGCGAGCTGAGATATTAAAGGAAGTAGCTGGCTCTGTAAAATGTCTAACCAATACACCAATACCTTTTATTGCCGGAGTTAATAAGCCAGCGTTTTATACAAGGGTCCTAAATAAACTCAGGATTCCTAGAGATGAGGTAGGTATAAATGAAGCACTTATAAAGATTGCAAAAAGTGACCATACTTTTGATGTTGCTTGGATTGAAAAATCAACAATGTTGAGGCCATCAGTATTAAAGTATTTCAAAAAAAAATCAATAAATACTAAAATAATATCATTATCAGAAGATGACATGTTTGCCTATCATAATAGAAGTAGATATTATGAAAGATCATTAAATTACTACGATACGGTTTTTACAACAAAACTTTATAACTTAGATGAGCTAAAACTTCTTGGTGCAAATGATACTGAGCTTTTTCTAGATTCATATAACTCTGAATTACATAGACCTTTAAAAAAATATACTGTAATTAAAGATAAGGAAATTGATATTAGTTTTATTGGCTCTTATGAGGGAGACCGTGCAAATATAATTATGTGGCTTGGCTCTATGGGTTTCAAAGTAATTGTGTATGGAAATGGTTGGTCATCACTGGTAAATAAAAATAAAAATATTAATATTATGGATTCTGCAATTTTGAGTGAAGAGTATGTAAAAACAATAAATAATTCAAAAATAAATTTAGGTTTCTTACGTAAAATTAATAGAGATGAGGTTACTAGTAGATCAATGGAAATAACTGGTTGTGGTAGTTTTCTACTTGCAGAGCGAACATCACGCCACAGTGAATTATTTAAAGAGGGGTACGAAGCAGAATTTTTCGACTCAAAAGAAGAACTCAAAAAGAAAATAGAGCACTATCTAAAAAATTTTGACGAGATAGAGGAAATATCTAAAAATGCAAGAATTCGATGTTTAAAGGATGGGTATAGTATGAAATCACAAATTGAGAATATTTTAAAATACTTATATAAAAGTAAATTTTTATCAATTTAGTTTTTATAAGTTAAAGTCACTATAATTTAATGCTACAAAAGTAAAGTAGGTATTTAATGTACAAAGAAATTAAATCATGTAGAGTTTGTAATTCGAGTAATATTGAGCCGATTCTTAGTCTTGGCAGTCTTGCAGTTTCTGATTTTGTAGACAGTCCTGAAAAAATACCTGGAATAGTTGCTCCTCTAGAGTTAGTTTTATGTGACGAAGGGCAAGGAGGGTGTGGTTTATTACAATTAAAGCATACCGTGTCTGCTGAGACAATGTATAGAAATTATTGGTATCTATCGGGCATTAATAAAACAATGTCTGATGAGTTATCGCAGATTTCGAAGAGTGCCTCAGAAGTGGCTAATTTAGAGAGTGGAGATTTTGTGATTGATATTGGAGCAAATGATGGGACTTTATTGCGAAGTTATGAATCGAGTGACTTAAATACTATTGGTTTTGAGCCAGCAAAAAATCTTTTTGAATATGGTTCAAAAGATACTACAAAAATAATTTCAGATTTTTTCAATTTTGAATCTTGGAATAAATTATATAGCCAAAAAAAGGCAAAAGTTATCACTGCTATTGGAATGTTTTATGATCTTGATGATCCTAACACATTTGTAAGTGATTTAAATAAATGTCTAGATGACGATGGTTTGCTTGTAATACAAATGATGTATATGCCTTTTGTTCTTGAAAGAAATGCCTTTGATGGGATTTGCCATGAGCATTTAGAATATTATACTTTAAAGTCATTAAGTTACCTTCTTATGCAGCATGACTTGGAGATTTTTGACGTAGAAGTCAGGGAAGAAATCAACGAAGGAAGTGTTAGGTTTTATATTAGAAAAAAAGGAAAAGGAAGGCTGCTTAATATTTCAGAAAATGCTGAGTCTAATATTTCGAATTTAGTTGAATTAGAAAAAAAATTGAAACTCAACGAAATAAATACATATGATGCCATGGTAGAGCGAATTGAAGAAGGAAAGCAAAAAACTTTAAACTTTCTTAATCAGGAAGTCAAAAACGGTAAGGTTGTTCATGGCTATGCAGCCTCAACGAAAGGCAATACAACTCTGCAGTTCTACGAAATAACAACCGATATTATAAGCGCTATAGCAGACCGAAACCCTAGTAAATTTGGCTTATATACTGTTGGCTCTGGTATACCTGTTATCTCTGAGGAAGATTCTCGGTCTCAAAATCCAGACTATTATTTTGTATTAGCATGGCATTTTTTGCCAGATTTTATTCAAAGAGAAAAAGACTTTTTAAGGCAAGGTGGTAAGTTTATTATTTCGATGCCTTCGTTTACAATAATTGATAGTTCTATCTTAAATTAGCAAATAAAAAATATTTTTAATTTTCTTTATATGAGCAAAGATATGATAAGCCTTAGTATTTGTATCCCTACATACAATAGACCTAAGGCTTTTAAAAGGCTTTTATCTCAATTATTGCCACAAATTGAGAGTCAGATTGAAATTGTAGTGAGAGACGATAGTCCTAATGATGATACTAAAAAAATATTCTATAGCTTAATTAAAGATAAAAAAGTTAACTTCAAATATTTTCATGATTCTAAAATAGGAGTTGATTTAGCTAATTTATTCTTACTTGAAAATGCTAGTGGTGATTATATATGGTGGTTTGGTGATGATGATGAACTCCTTAATGGAGGAATTAATGCAGTACTTAGGCTGATTGAAAAATATGATGATTTAAATTTTATATGGGCTAATTTTGCATTTAATGAGAAAGGAGATTTAGCTGTAAATAGAAATAGTAGTTTTTTTCAGAGTGGTGATGACGTCTTAGAGTCTCTAGGTACAAATATTGGTCTTCTTTCTACTCAAATCGTCAAACGAAAAGTTGCATTAAGGGGTTTAGAGCATGCACAAAAACATATTCATGGTTTTTCATTTGCATCTACTGCGATAGTTTTGTATGTTGCCTCTGAGCCAGGTAATTCATATTTCTTAAAAGGCCCATTTATATTATGTAATCCAACTACAATTGACGAAATTAAATCTATAACGATAAATGATGGAGTTATAAGCAATAATGGTTTCATTACCTATGGAGTCTATTTTTTCGAATTAATAGAAGATTTTCAGGGAAGATTCTCTAAAAAATCTATAAGAAAAATATTATCTGTAAATTTTGCTTCATTATGGCGTGGAATCCTCGTCGGTTGGGTAGGGGGTTGGGATACCCCTAGAGGAAAAAGAATTTCTTTGTTAAAATATTATTGGTCTTTTAGTGAGTTTTGGCTTGTATTTCCTATTTTATTTTTACCAAGATTTTTAGTTACTATACTATATAAAATCTACAAAGTTTTTTTCAGTCATAGAAAATTTATTTTTACTCAAAAAAGTTAAAAGTGATTAATTTAACCTTAATAAGATTCTAAATGAAAAAAGCTCTCATTACAGGTATTAGTGGCCAAGATGGCTCTTACTTAGCAGAATTATTAGTTAATAAAGATTATGAAGTGCATGGGACGGTTAATTCTGTCAAAGGAGACTTAAAAAGTTTATGGAGGTTAAGCGAGGTCATTGATAATGTAAAACTTTACTATAAAGACCAAGAATCTGAAAACATAAGCGAGACTGTTTTTAATGATATCTTGCCAGATGAGGTTTATCACCTAGCATCAGTTAATGAAGTTAATATTTCGATAGAAGGTTATATCGCTTCTCGAAAAGTTAATATTGATGATACTGCGCTCCTACTAGATGTAATATCTAAGGTGAAGCCAAATTGTAGGTTTTTTTATGCTAGTTCTTCTATGATTTTTGCCAATTCCCTTACTTCACCTCAAAATGAGTTAACTGAATATAGCCCAAATTCCTTATATGGAATAACAAAGGTTGCGGGTATGAATCTCATAAAGCTTTATCGAGAAAAAAATAATTTATTTGCATGCACAGGTATTTTATATAATCATGAGTCAATTCGGAGGTCGTCAAATTTTCTATCAAAAAAGGTAGTTTTAGCAGCTGCTAAAATAAAATTAGGGATTTCTTCAGATTTAGTTTTGGGCGATTTAAAATCAAAAAGAGATTGGGGATTTGCGGGTGACTATGTGGAGGCTATGTGGGGTATGCTTCAATCTAATAACCCACAAGACTATATAATAGGGACTGAGAAATCCCACACTGTTGAAAGTTTACTAGACATAGCATTTGAAACTCTAGATTTAGATTGGCATAATTTTGTTTCTATTGATTCTAAGTTTATTCGTCCATCTGATAACTTTGAACTTATAGCAGATATTTCTAAAATTAAAAAAGATATTGGATGGGTTCCATCAACTAATTTTCGAGATATTATTGAGCGAATGGTTAAAGAGAGTTTAATAGACTTAAGTAAAGGTAATATATGACAATAGTAAATTTAAAGTTTTAACTGGACTATGTTAAAAATGTTTGAGTTTAAAATTATGCCTCTGCTAGTTTAATGATTAAGTAAAGGGTATTTATGAATGGCAAAACAATCATACTTGGAGGAAGTGGTTTCTTTGGTCCAGTTATATTGGAAAAATTTCCTGACATTGTTTCTGTTGGACGAACTGCACCCCCTTCTTATATAAAAAATCTACATATTCAAGTTGACTCTCTTGATCAGCTGAATAAAATTGATTCTCTTGATTTTGATAATGTTATTTTTCTAATAGGTAGTTCAAATCATCATTTAATTAATATCCATCCAACCTTAGGTATTGATTGTAATGTGACTCCTTTATCACAAGCGCTTAGTTATTTTAAAAAGCGAAATATTAGAAAATTTGTTTGTTTTACAACAATATTGTTATATGACCTAGAGAAAATTTCATTGCCTGTATCTGAAAACCAGCCATTAAATCCTTATATTAATGAATATGTTTTTAGTAAATATTTATCTGAAGAGATAGTTAAATATTATAAGGATAGTGTTCCTTCAATAATCATTAGATGCTCCAATATTTACGGCCCTACTAAATTAGTGAGGCCAGACTTAATTCCAACTTTAATTCAAAATATTTTTGCTTCAGATGATATTAGTGTCTGGAATAAAAAGCCATTGAGAGATTTTATTTATTTAGAGGATGCTGCTGAAGCAATTATAAAATTAATAGATTCTAACTTCACAGGCCATGTTAATCTTGGAACTGGTGTTTCTTCTAGCATCGGTGAGGTTGCTAAAATTTTGGAGGATCTATCTGGTAAAAAAATAACAGATCAAAGGAAAGATGTTAGTGGGCCAATGCATTTTAAATGTGATATCTCTCTATTGCAAAGCTTAACTGACTGGAAACCAAAGCATACTATTGAGGAAGGTATTCGTTTAACTTATGAAAGAATGGGTAAATGGGGCAATTAATGTTGTTTATTAATTCAGTTTGATAATAGTATATATTTTTTAAAATTCAAAAAATTTCATTGTAAATTTCTAGCATTAATGGATGAATTTTATTTATTTTTAAACTAGATTTATCAAAACCTTTAAGTCCACTAGGTTCATACTCATTTTTACATAGATTATTAGATGCCTTGCTAAGTTGAGCCTTGCTAAGTTCAATTGCAAAGAACTGAATTAAGTCATGTTTACCAATATTTGTTGGCCTCTCTTTACGATCTTTCCAAATTACCTCTTTTGTAGAAATATAGGAAAATTGATTTCTTTTAGTAACTATTGATGTTTCTCGAAGAAAAGTTTTTACTATAGAGTCATGCGAACTATCTCCAGCCTTTCTTCTGCCTCCAATAGTCCAGTAACCTTGCATAGGTTTGACTGAGCGCTTTGCTAAATAAATTAATTTTTTCTCATAATCTACTATAATTGCATCTGAGCATACAACTATAAGAGATGAAATTGCTTTAGCATACAATGAATCGGACATTCTTGGCCCTGTTATTTTATGGTTTTGCTCAATAAATATATTGTTTTTTTGAGAGTATTGCATTAGAGTTTTATAATCATTTTTTTAAATATTTTTTTTATCAAATAATTTTAATGGATTTAAATAACAAAAAGATTGTTTTAACTGGTGGCTCTGGCTTTTTAGGTAAGAGAGTTAAAGAAAAGCTTATAGAATCAGGCGCTAGTCCTAGCAATATATTTATTCCTAGATCGAAAGAATATAATTTAGTTAATAAGAAAGCGTGTGAAGAAGTTGTTAATGGGGCAGATGTTGTAATACATTTAGCAGCGAAAGTTGGTGGGCTATGGAGTCATGTTAATCATCAAGCAGATTTCTTTTATGAAAATGCTTGTATGGGAATTCATTTAATAGACGCATCATATAGGGCTGGAGTGAAAAAATTTGTTGGGCTTGGCTCAGTCTGTGAGTATCCAGATAGTGCAGAGTTGCCATTTAAAGAGGAAAGTCTTTGGGACGGCTATCCTTCAAAAATGACTGCGCCATATGGTTTGGCAAAAAAAATGATGTATGTTGCCTCTAATGCCTACAGTTCTCAGTTTGGATTTAATGCCATTCATCTACTAATGATTAATCTTTTTGGTCCTGGAGATGATTTTAATGAAAAAACTTCACATGCAATTCCTGCGTTAATTCGTCGAGTTAGCCATGCAAAAAATAATAATCTAGATAGTATTGAGGTTTGGGGTGATGGCTCAGCTAGTAGAGAGTTTTTATTTGTTGATGATGCGGCCGAAGCTATTGTGATGGCAACTCAGAAATATAATTCTCCAGATCCAATTAATATTGGCTCTGGAAGAGAAATTCCTATGAAATTACTTATTGAGTTGATTTGTAAATATATGGAATACGAAGGCTTTATTAAATGGGATACTAGTAAAATTGGCGGCCAATTAAGGCGTAAATTAGATATTGAAAAAGCTCAAATAAATTTTGACTTTACTGCAAATACAGCTTTTGAAAAAGGATTAATGGATACTATTAATTGGTACTCAGCCAATCTTGAAAAATTAAATAATGAAAAATAATGAAAAATAATGAAAAATAATGAAAAAAATATCAATTCGATTGTAAAGTTTATTCCTGAAAACCAAATTGGTTCAGCTGGATTTCATTTTGGTGCCAAAGAAAAGCAATATGTTTTAGAAGTTCTAGATAGTCATCGTCTTTCTTATGGTCCTTGGAGTCAAAAATTTGAGAAAATTTTTGCTAAGGAGCATAGCTCTAATTTTTCAGTATTCAGCAATAGCGGAACAAGTGCACTCCATATGGGACTTGCAGCGATGAAAGAAAAATATAATTGGAAGGATGGTGATGAGGTTATATTACCAGCTCTCACTTTTGTTGCAACAGCAAATATTGTTTTATTTAATAATATGAAGCCTGTATTTGTTGATGTTGATGAGCTTACGTACAACATCGATCCAACTAAAATTGAAGCTGTAATTACCAATAAAACGAGAGTAATTCTTCCAGTTCATTTATTTGGACTGCCAGCGGATATGGATCCAATTCTTCAAATTGCGAATAAATATAATCTTAGAGTTTTAGAAGACTCTGCTGAATGTATGTTTGCTACATATAAAGGCAAAAAAGTTGGCTCATTTGGAGATGTTGGTTGCTTTTCTACCTATATCGCTCACTTTCTTGTTACAGGGGTAGGTGGCTTAGCTATAACCAATGATAAAGAACTAGAATTAATAATGAGAAGTTTCATGAATCATGGGAGGGATGATGCTTATTTGAGCATTGATGATGATAAGAGTCTTTCTAAAGAGGATTTGGCATATGTTGCCTCTAAAAGGTTTTCCTTTGTAAGAATGGGACATAGTATGAGGGCTACTGAGCTTGAAGCTGCAATTGGAGTTGCACAGTTTGAGGACAGAGTAGATAATGTTAAAAGACGAAGAGCTATTGCAAAATACTATTCAGAAGGTTTATCTCATTTGGAAAAATATATGCAATTGCCAACTATTCCAGATGATAGAGAGCATAACTTCATGATGTATCCAATTGTTCTTAAAGGTCAAAGTAAATGGGAGTTAGTTAATTATCTTGAATCAAGGAATATTGAAACAAGAGAAATGGTCCCTTTAACTAATCAACCTGTTTACAAAAACCGTTTTCATGAGAATTTTGAAAAAATGTTTCCTATTGCTAAATGGATTAATGATAATGGGTTTTATATTGGCTCTCATCCATACCTTAAGAAAGAAGAGACTAAATATATAGTAGAAACAATTAATGATTTTTTTAAATAAAAACCAGATATATAAAAAAACGAGGTAACTATTGATCAAGCCTAAATTAAGTATTTGTCTTCTAACTATGAACCAGCCTAAGGCGGTAGAAAGGTTTTTAACTAGCATTACTAAGCAAGTAAGATCCGACTTAGAAATATTGGTGCATGACGATAGTACGGATGGTAAAACTAAAAAAATTATAGAGTTTTATTCTAAAAAAGAGAACTTAACTATTGATTATTTTAAAGGCACTAAAAGTAGTAAAGGTGGCTATGATAAAGCTTTACTCAGTATAACACAGAGAGCAAAGGGCGATTATATTTGGTGGTTTGGCGATGATCAAATAGCTGATAATGCTATTGATATTATTTTTTCTAAAATTAATCATAAAGATAACTTCTCTTTCTTATGGATAAATTCTAGAAATATTGATAACATTCATGATAAAGGCCTAGATCTAAATGGAGATAAGACTTTCTATTCGGCTTCAGAAATCATAGAGATTGATTTAGGCTTACTTGGCTTTCCATCCATAACTATATTTAAAAGAGATGAAGCTCTGGAGGCTA
>MDTF01012397.1_pt1 | contig 11550 bp, 10 predicted proteins | sample 811191 | NCBI WGS metagenome assembly MDTF01 (sample SAMN05326649, study PRJNA326480) | marine metagenome | isolation source: seawater | place: Southern Ocean | collected 2011
CTTTATAAAACAAAAGTTAGATGGAGTTCTTAAAGTTACAAATCCTGAAATGACTAGATTTTCGCTTACACTAAGAGAGGGTATAGAAAATGTTATGTGGGCTTTAAAAAATGGAATTGGTGGTGAGGTAATTGTTCCAAAGATTCCATCTTATAAAATTTTAGATCTAGCTAAAGCAATAGATGATAAAATAAAAATAAAAATAATTGGTACAAGACAAGGTGAAAAAATTCATGAAGAAATGATTACTATTAGTGATGGAAAAAACACATTAGATATTGGCTCTCATTATATAATTGCTAACAATAAAAAAGTTAAAGAAAAATATATTAAAAAATTTAAAGGTAAAAAAGTTGCAGATTCTTTTTGTTATAGGTCCAATTTAAACAATAATTTTTTAACAATAAGTGAATTAAGAAAAATTATAAAGAAAGAAACAAAAAATAAAGACTAGTTATCTATAAAAAATTTAATTTAAGATTAAGAAAATAAATAGAATAACAAGTTATGAAAAATCTGAAAATTTTAATTACAGGTTCCAGTGGTTTTATAGGAAGCAACATTGTACAAAATATAAAAAAAAAATCTATTTATGGCATAGGAAGACAAAAAAAAAGTCATAAAGATAAAAAATTACCATATATTAAAAATTTAAGTAAAAGTATATCTGTCAAGAACCTAGGTTTATTTAAAATTAATTTTGATTTTATTATTCATTGTGCTGGGAAAGGAATTGTTTCAAATCATAAAGATGATTATAAAAAAAATTTTTTACCATTAAAAAATGTCTTAGAATATCTTAAAAAGTATTCTAGAGAAAGTTGTCTAGTTTTTATTTCTACTCTAGCTGTATATGGAAATAAAAATAAAAAATTATCAGAGACAGACTCATTAAATCCAATGTCTGTTTATGCTAAAAATAAAATAAAAGCTGAAAACCTTTGTAAACTATATAGTAAAAAATATAATATCAAAATTTTGATATTAAGAGTTGGACCCCTTTATGGAATTGGATTAAGAAAACAATTTATTTATGATGCTTGTAAAAAAATTTCGAACAACAGAAATATTTTTTATGGCACCGGCAAAGAGGTAAGAGATTATTTACATATAAATGATTTTACAAACTTAATAAAAAAAATTTTTAACAGTAAAATAAAAAATTTTGAAATAATTAATGTAGGATCAGGATATAGTTATAAAATTATTGATGTAATTCAATATATAAAAAAAAAATTTAATAATACAGAAAAGGTTCTTTTTAATAACAAAGGGGTCAATCAAAACCCAGAAAACTTAAAATCTAATAATAAAAAAACTGCTAAATTTAATTGGAAACCTAAAAAAAATTTTTTTAAAGAATTAAAAAAGTTTATATCTTGGTTTAAATCAGCTCATGATTAAACTTGCTTTCATAATTAATTTTGACAAGAGAAAATGGGAAGGTGGATTTAAGGTAATTACAAATCTTATAGAAGCAATATTAATAAATAAAAATTATAAAAATATCAAAATATTATTAATTGTTTCAAGTAATAAAATATTAATAAATCAAAAAATTTCTAATTCTGTAAAAGTAGTTGTAGATAAAAAAATTACTAATCCAACTCTAATTGAAAAATTGCTGGATAAACTGTTTTTGCTTATTTTTCAAAAAACTTTTTTCTTTGAAAAAAATTTAAGAAAATATGGAGTAGATGTAATTTCTCATTCCAATATTTGTACAGGAAAAAAAAGTGATACAAAAAGTATAGTGTGGATACCTGATTTTCAATTTTTGCATTATCCAAATAATTTTTCTTTAAAATATAAAATTTTAAAAAGAATAAATTTATTAATTTACTCAAAATATTCTGATCAAATATTATTAAGCAGTAATACTGCCAAAAATGACTTAAAAAAAATTTGTTATCCAGCTTTTAAAAAAGCAATAGTAAACTCTTTCTGTTTTCCTAAGTTAAAAAACACTTCTAAATCAATCCAAAAAAATAAATTAAAAAATTATAAAATACCTAGTAAATTTTTTTATATACCCAATCAATATTGGGTGCATAAAAACCACTTAGTTGTTTTAAAAGCACTAAAATATTTAATAAAAAATAACAAAATTAAAATTATTTCGACTGGTTTTAATAAAGATTATAGATTTCCAGAATATTTTAAAAGTATTTCAAAATATATTAATGATAATAAATTAAATAATAATTTTATTTATTTGGGGGTTGTACCAGACGTAGTTGTTAGATACTTAATGCATAGATGTGTTGCTATTATTAATCCTTCTAAATTTGAGGGATGGAATACATCAGTTGAACAAGGAAAGGCTATAGGAAAAAAAATTATTTTGTCAAATATTCCTGTACACAAAGAACAAAATCCAAAAAATGCTTATTTTTTTGGTGTGAATAATTATTTAGAACTAGCTAAAATATTAAAACAAACTTGGTCTAAAACCGAAAATAAGAAGTTTTCAATACATAAATCCTATTCATTTAACGATGAGTTTAAAAATTATGGTAAAAATTTTTTAAAAATTATTTTTAATTTTTTCGACTAATCCTGTGGAAATAATTTTTAAATGCTGTAAATGTTCTTCTTAAATTATGTTTAAGACCAAAATATTCATCTTTTCTCCATTTTAAAATATTAGGGTGAACAATATCTACAACAAAGTCATCTTTTACTCTAAATTTTTCCAGTAAATTAAAAGTTTCAGTATTTTTTTTTATATATAAAAAACTACCAGCTATATAGTGAGGACATTTTTCAAAAGTTGGATGAAACCAATATTTTTTTCTGTCTAAGAAAATAAAAGGTTCATAACCATTTTCGCGAAACTTGCTCACCCAATAACTTTGTGTTTGTTCATTATAATGATTAGCTCCACCATGACCATCAACAGCCGCACTAAATAAAACAACATTCGAAGATTTGCACAGATCTTTAATAAACGAATTTGCTCTTTCTGGCTTAAGATGCTCAGCTGTCTCTAAGCTGATAGCCAAATCATGTTTTTCAATATTTATTGTTTCTTCTAGGTTTTTGAAAATGAAATTAGCCTTGTTAAAACTTAAACTATTTTTAATGTAATCTCCATCTATTCCAGTCAATTTAATATCATCATTTAATTCCGATGCTGCTTTAAGCCATCCTCCAGCTCCACAACCAAAATCGACAATGCTCTTGAATTGATAAATTTTATATAAGTCACTTAAGATAATTTTGCCCGCTTCATAACTCAAATTGTTGAAATTATCGTAGTAATTTTTGTGATAAATTTTTTTATATAAATTATAATTAGACGACATGGTAAATATATTTTAATTACACTTAAAGCTAATTAAAAGCTAGTTTATTTTTTTATATAAACTAATCATTTAAATGTTTTAATATTTAAAAAACTCTAAAATAATTTACGAAATTGATAATAATGATAAAATTGGTCATTCTTATAAATTTATGTATAAATAATAAGTTTAAGAGCTAAGTATTAAATAGTTTAATATCCTAATTTTTAGATTAATTGAATGCAAAGTAGTTTTTAAAAAAAATTTTAACTAATAATTATTTACTTATGAGAATAGTAATCGTCGGTGAGCAAAATAGAGAAGGGGGTGGCTCATATCACCAATCATTAAAAACATACAAAACTCTTTCTAAAATAAAAGAATTTAAATTTCAATTTCTAACAGTTAGCTCTCAAAAAAAAAACAATAGTGAGGTAAATAAAAATTTTATTCATTATACAACTAATTTTTTAGATAGATTATTCTTTGTAATTTACGCATCTGAAATAGGCAGATCAATTCTAAAAAAATTCAATATTCAAAATAGATTTGAAAAATTTTTGGCAAAGCAAAAAATTGATTTAATATTTTTTTTAGGATGTTCAAGATTATCTTTTTTTTGTAATAAAATAGATTTTGCAACCTATATTTATGAATTTCATCATTTATCTAGACCAGACTTACCCGAATATAAAGGTTGGACAGACTTTGAATTTAGAGAAAATCTTTTACATACCAATGTTAAGAAATCACTGTCGGTGATAGTAGATACAAGTAAAAAAGCAGAAAATCTTTTAAAGTATTATAATTGTTTTGAAGAGAAAATTAATATAATTCCCCTCACACCCAATATAATTGAACACAAAGTGAAAGTGGAACAATCGAACTCAGATGAAGTAAAAGATTACATTAATAATAATAAAGAATATTTTTTTTATCCAGCTCAATATTGGTCACATAAGAATCATTACTATATTTTATCTGCATTAAAAAAATTAAATAAGGTGAATAAAAAATTAATTAATTTCGTATTTACTGGTCATAAAAAAAATAATTTTTATTACTTAAAAGAAAAATTAAATGAATTTGGGCTAACTGATCAAATAACTTTTTTTGAATATGTAAATGATGATGATATAAAAATTTTATATAAAAATTGTAAAGCTTTAGTTATGCCTTCTTTAGTTGGATATTCGTCTCTACCTCTCTATGAGGCGTTTTATTTTGAAAAACCAGTTTTTTATTCCAAGAATCTTTTAGATGTATCATTACAAAAATTTGTAAATGAGATTGATCTAGAAGATTCAACTAGTCTAGCCAACCAGATAAATAATTTTGATATCAACAAAAATGATATTTTTGAAAAAGTGAAATTAGCAAAAGAATATTATACTGAAAATTTATCTGAAGAAAAGATAACCTCTCTATATTTCAAATTTTTTAATAAAATTTATAATCAAACTAAGATTTATAAATAATTTTTATAATTTCTTTGCAAGCATGTAGCAAAGTTTTTTTAGTTTTATAATTTAATAACTTTTTAGCTAATTTATTAGATCCTACTAAATTTAAATTAATATTTTCTTTAATAATTTTTTTTTTAATTTCAAAGTTAAAAAAATTTTCTAAAAAGTTAATAATTCTATTTACATAAAACCTTCTGCCACTAGACAAAATTAATTTATCTATATCTAATTTTGAGACAGATAATTTATATATTCCTTCACAAATATCATCTGCATGAGAAAAATCTCCACTAATGTTTTGTTTGTAAATATTTTCAATAAAAAAATGATCTTTGTCTATAAATGCTTTTATCAAGCGAGGAATTAGAAATTTTTTACCTCTATAAATAGAATCATGATTAAATAAAATCACAGTTGAAGCTTTTATTTTTACTCTTTCTTTCATAGACATAATCAGATTATGTGAATCTATTTTATATTTTCCATAATACTTATCAGATTTAAAATTCGTGTTTTCTGACACGGTGCCTTTTAAATTATTTTGAAACATTAGTGACGATCCTGCAAAAATAAAATTAGGTTTTAGATTATTTTCTATTATAGAATTTATTAGATTTTGTGTCAGTCGTAAGTTCTGTAAATAATTGATTTTATAATTTTCTTTATTTTCTCTTTTTAAATAACTATTGTTTGAAGACGCTAAGTGTAAAATAATATCTGGTTTTATAATTTTAAGATGACCAACAACTTTTTTTTTAGATCTTAGATCATTAATTTTGTAAATTACTTTTTTAATTCTATTTTCTTTTTTTTTGTCAATAAAACCAAAAACTTTAAATTTTTTTTTTAGATAAAGTTTAGATAAAATTATACCATCTTGTCCAAGTGCACCTGTAATTAATACTTTTTTCACTTTTATATATCTATAAGTTATTTAATTTTGTATTAGAAAATAATTAAAAGATTAAGTTAATAATAAAAATTAGTAAACAAAGGTTTTGAAGATTTGATAGAAAATAGTCAACATACAATATAATTACGATATATTAAAAAATAAAATAATTAATTGAAGAATATCTCAATGCTCTTAAAATCTTTAATAAGAAAATTAAAAAAAATTTTTTTTTATCAGAAATATATATTTTTTAGAAAATTAAGAATGCTTTTGAAGATTGACCAAAAAATTTTGATTAAAAATCATGAGTTAATTTTACCCCCAGGTCATTTACTTTCATTGTATAATTATCTGTATCCAGAATATGATGAATTTATTTCAAAACTTATGGTTGGTTTAGATAAAAATCAAAGTGTTATAGATATAGGTGCGAATGTTGGTGATACTTTAATTAGGTTAATTAACTCTAATTCTAAAATAAAATATTACTCTATAGAAGCTGATAAATATTTTTTTAAATATTTAAAAAAGAACACTGAAAGAATAACATCAATTTTTAAAACAAGAATTACCCTAATTGAAAAACTTGTTGGAATTAATCTTACAGGAAATTTAAGTAAAACTTCAACTGGTACAAAAACTCTTATTGAAAATAACTCAGGTATGAAATCAAAAAAACTTGATGAAATAATTTTAGATTATAAAATAGAAAATATTGCATTAATAAAAGTTGATGTAGATGGCTATGATTTTAATGTTCTATTATCTGGTATGGAGTATATTACCAAATATAAGCCAAAATTATTTTTTGAGTACATGAGTTTAAATAAAAATGGATATATCGAAATAATTAATAAGTTGTCAGAAGTAGGTTATAAAAAGTGGACTGTATTGAATAATTATGGACAAGTTATATTTGAAAACAAAAAAAAATCAGATGTCATTGAAATATTATCCAATTATAATACTAATAAAATAATAGATATTTTTTGTAGTTCATAGGTCTTTTATTTTACTTTGAAAATTACTATTTATGGCATTTTTTCAATTACTAAGCGTGGTTATTATTTTTCAAACTAAGTAAATTAGTCATATTAATGTTAAATAAAATCAATATAAAACAAAAATAACTTAATTTTATAAATATGATCTCAACCATAATTAAAATATTAAATTCAGAAGAGAAATATTATTTTAAATATATCCTTATGTTGATGTTTATTAATTCTTTTTTTGAATTAGTTTCTTTGGCTGTCTTTTATCCTCTTATAAAATTTTTAACTAATGAGACATATGGGTTAGATTTTATCAACAGTTATTTGGCTAAGTTTAATTACCAAATAGTAAATGAAAATGAATTAATATATTTTTATTTAGTGACTATTTTAATAGCTTTTATCATTAAAAATATTTTTTATGTTTATTTTATATATGAACAAAATAAATTTATAAAAAAAATAAGATTAAGAGTATCGAATGAGCTATTTAAAAAATATATTAACTTACAATATTCAATTTTTTTTAAGAAAAGTTTGGCTAATATATTGAGAAATATTGATTTATCTGTAAATTTTTCAACAATAGTTACAGCATTACTAACTCTTTTTACAGAAATTTTAGTGGTTTTAATATTAATAGGATTTTTACTCAATATTGAAATTAAAATTACACTAGCAATTATATTCCTAATGTCTTTGTCGGTAATTTCTTTAAAGACTTTTTCAAAAGATAGATTTTATAAATTAGGAGTAGTGAGTCAAAAATATGCAGAAATTATAAAAAAAGAAATCATTCAAATATTTTCAGGAATAAGAGAGATTAAAATTTTGAAAAAAGAAAAATTTTTTAATAACAAATTCAATAAGATTAATTATTTAGAGGCTAACAATAATTTTATTAGGGATATTTTGCTTCAAATTCCAAAGGTAATTATTGAAACTTTAGTGGTATTATTAATAGTTATTTTAATTTCATCGTTGTTAGTTTTGAATTTTGATAAATCAATAATTATATCCTATATTTCGTTAATAATAATTGCATCTATAAGATTGATGCCATCATCTATAAGAATAATTGGAGCATTACAAAGACTTAAATTTACTGATGCACATAATCAAATTTTAACTAAAGAAATTTATGAAAGTACTCAATCAATAAAATATAATAGTAGAGAGATTATAAAACAAAAATTTTTATTTAAAGAAAATATTAAATTTATAAATGTAAGTTTCTACTATAATAAAAAAAAACCCATAATTAAAAAACTTAATATAGATATTAAAAAAAATTCGTGCATTGGTATCATTGGATCTAGTGGATCTGGAAAAAGTACTTTTGCAGATCTTGTAATTGGATTATTAAAACCATCAAAAGGATTGATTAAAATAGACAATACACCATTAGTTAAAAATATCGATGATTGGCAAAATAAAATTAGCTATGTTTCACAATCCCCCTTTTTTTTAAATGATACAATTGAAAAAAATATTGCATTTGGCTTGTCTTCTAAAAAAATAGATAAGAAATTACTCATTGAGGTTGCAAAAAAGGTTCGAATATATGAACATATAAATAGTTTACATTTAAAATTTAAAACAATTGTTGGTGAAAGTGGTATAAATTTTTCTGGAGGACAACTACAAAGAATTGCAATCGCAAGAGCATTATATAAAAAATCACAATTATTAATTTTAGATGAATCAACCAATGCTTTGGATAATCAAAATGAAGAAAATTTTTTTAAATTTTTGAAATCTTTGAAAAAAAGAGTAACAATAATAATTATTTCTCACAAAAGTAAAAATTTACTCTTGTGTGATAAAGTTTACAAAATAAATAATTAAATGATAGATAAAAAAATTTTATGTAGAAACTGTGGTAATAAAAAATTACTAAAACTATTTTCTTTAGGTAATTTGGCTTATTCAGGAAAATTTCCAAAGTTTAAAAAAATTGATGTTGCAAAAGAGGAGATTACATTGGTTATGTGCTCATCTTGTAAACTAGTGCAATTAAGCAAGAATTTTAATCCAAAATTTTTATACTCAAAAGATTATGGTTATCGATCAGGTATTAACAAAACAATGTCAGAACATTTAAGTAAAGTTTCACAAAAACTTTCAATTTTAACTAATCTCAATAAGGGTGATGCAGTTCTTGATATTGCAAGTAATGATGGCACATTATTGAATTCTTATAAAAAAAGGGGAATAGTAAAAGTTGGTATTGATCCAATAATTAATAAATTCAAAAAATTTTATAAAAAAAATGATTACCAAATTAAAGATTTTTTTTCTTATAAGTCCATAATTAAAAAAAAGATTAATAATAAATTTAAGATAATTACTGCTCTAGCAGTTTTTTATGATTTAAAAAAACCAAATTATTTTTTGAAAGATATTAAAAAATTAATTGATAAAAAAAAAGGTATTTTTGTTTTAGAATTTGCAGACCTTTTATCACTAGTTAAATATAATTTATTTGATACTATATGTCATGAGCATTTGGCTTATTATACTTCAAAAATTATAATAGATATGGTTAAAAAAAATAATCTAAAAGTTTTTGATATTGATACCAACGATATAAATGGAGGAAGTGTTAGATTTTATATTTGCAATGATGAAGCAGATTATAAAATAAATAAAAGAAATATTAATAGTTACTTAAGAAAAGAAAAAAAATATCGACTAGAAAGTCAAAAAACTTTCTTGAGTTTTTTTAAAGACATAAGTGTAATTAAAAAAAAGGTTAATAACATAATTAAAAAAATTAATTTTAACAAAAAAACTATTCATGGCTATGGAGCTTCTACAAAAGGCAATATTCTTCTCCAATATTTTGATATTAACAATAAGCAAATTCCCTATATTGCTGATAGAAATTTAGAAAAAAATGGGACATTCACACCTGGCACAAAAATAAAAATAATAACAGAAAAAAAATCTAGAAAATTACACCCTGATTATTACTTAGTCTTGCCTTGGCATTTTAAAAAAGAGATTTTAAAAAGAGAAAAAAAAATTGCTGCAATGGGAACCAAGTTTATTTTTCCTTTGCCTAATATAAAAATTCATTAAGATTAAACTTAACAAATGTTAAATATACTTACTCATTATACTAGAAGGTTTTTAGACTCTTATCGAGACACTATTAGAGTTATATCACATTTTAATCTCATTAAATTAAATGGAAAAAAAATAATTTTTAAAATTGCATTTATAAGATTTGTATATTCTTTTTCATTTATTAGAAATTTACAAAAAACCATTTATAAAAATAAAAAAATGATAACTCATTTTTTTAAGGATAAAGATATAGATTTATTCAATGACATAAAACAAGTTGATGAAAAGGGTTATTCTAAGATATTTACAATAAAAGACTCATTAAAAGAGGAGTTGTTGAAAATAGTTTTTAATTGCAAGGAATTAGATGTTAAAAAATTAGATTTATCATCCCCTGAAATATTTAAAAAAAGTTTTGAAACTATAGATCAATATGTGACTAGATTAAAAAAAAAAAATATAAGTAAAATTACCGGTTACATAGATCTAAAAACCAGCTCAGCTTTAAAGGATTTTTTAACATCAGAAGAAATCTTGTCTTTTGTAAAAAATTATTTGAATACAAACGAAATATCAATCAATGCATCTTTTTTTATTTCTAATCCAGTAACAACATCTGAAAGACAAAAACTATCCAACGCACAATACTTCCATTGGGACAATGATTTTAAAAAATTTTTAAAATTATATATATATTTAACAGATGTAGGTCATGAAAATGGCCCACATATCTACGTTGAAGAAAGCCATAAATTTAAAAAATTCGAACACAGACTGTCTAGGCCATATCCAGATAGCTCTATTTATTCAAGTTATAGCAAAATTAAAGAATTTACAGGAAAATCTGGATCTTCTTTTTTTGTCGATTCTTATGGTTTGCACAAGGGTAAAGTGCCAGAAAAAAATTCAAGAATTTTGTTAAATATTCATTTTGGTTCAGGAAAAATCCTATATTCTGGCAATGATATCCATATGAAAATAAATAATTCATTAAAATAATGTTTGCAGCAATTTATAATAAAAAAAAATATTATAAAATAATCTTAATTTTAACAATTTTACTAATTGTAGTGAAACAAACTGATTTTTTTAAAAAATTATATTTTACCATAACCAGGTCATATGAAGCAAGATTGATTAAAGAATATGAATTTTGTGGACGTGAATCAATTGGGTTTTTAAACAATATAAAAGACCAATTTAATATTGACTACAAAATACCAATAATAAATTATGCGGACTCACCAAACTCGAGCTGGTATTTTGCCAACTTAAAAAATAATATTACTAATAAAATTATATTTTTAAATTATAATAAAGATGCTAATTATTCAAAAGATCTTGAAGCCTATAATGTTATATATAAACATAATGACTGTTACTATTTAGAGAAAAAATGATTGAAATTCTTTCAATATTAATTCATTTTTTTGTCATCATTATATTTTGCTATGCTCCAAATTTTGTATGTTTACTCATAAGGGATAAAAAGAATCCAGATATTATTAATCGTTTAGAGATCGGATTGATATCTAATTTATTTCTCCTATTAATACTTTCCTTTATTTTAAGAGGTGGTTCAAATCTTATATATTATTTTTTAATAATAATTTTTTTAATGAATTTTTTCTTTCTATTAAAAGATTTATTTGTGAGTTACCAATTAAAAAATTTAGAAATTAACTTTATATTTTTGTTACTCATTTTTTTATTTTTTATTTTTTCAATAGATTTATCAAATAATCTTAAATTAGGTTGGGACGCACAAAATTATTGGTTAGCTAAGAAATTAGTTTTTACTAATGGTGGAGATTTTTTTGATCTTAAAAATACTC
>MDTF01014040.1_pt1 | contig 11547 bp, 15 predicted proteins | sample 811191 | NCBI WGS metagenome assembly MDTF01 (sample SAMN05326649, study PRJNA326480) | marine metagenome | isolation source: seawater | place: Southern Ocean | collected 2011
AAGCGAGATGAGCGACGAAGACGAAAACAGCGAAGGAATGGATGATTACGACGACCACTGAATCGAAACGATACCCAAAAATCACCAAAGCAATGCTAGTGCTAGTGCTAGTGCTAGTGCTAGTTACACAATGCTAGTGCTAGTTACACAATGCTAGTGCAAATCATTGACAATATTTTTTGCTTTACAATACACATGTGTTTGCGCCAACTCGTAAGGAGACAATAAATCATCGGGCAGAGATTCACCAAACTCTTCGAACCAATATTTTTTAATTGCCTCGCATATTTCCGGCAACGCCCGACAAAATTCACGGTGCCCCTTCTGCTGGAACCACGCCATCGCAAGGACGTGCCCCTTACATCCTTGTTCGCTGAAGGCGCCAAAGAACTCGGTCTCGCACGTCCGGACGGAAAGTCCATCAAGAATGAGTCGTATTTCGGCTTCCAAATAGGGAAGTTTACATATGCCTTCCATTACATATGCCTTCCATTACATATGCCTTCCATTACATATGCCTTCCATTACTTTTCTCTCTTTGTAATTTGTAACCATTAATTTAAGCAGATTGTGAGAGATAAGTTTGTGCGGCGAAATGAATATGTTGCGACAATAAAATGGCATTCAGTTACTCTGGGCAAGAAGGAGACCCAAATGAAACGCACGAATTCCACGAATTCCACAAATCCCGCAATACGGATATTGAAGTGTTCTTCCTGTATGTAGGAGGCAAAACTGTTGAGTCGGTTCACAAGACAGTCCAACCTCTCGACGAAGCCGCAGTCTTCCAGAAACGCGACGTGGCAAACATGGTGCGAAGCCGCCAATATCTCAACAAAACAAAATACAAACTTATTTCTCTCTTGCGATACAGTATCAATCTCGAACCCGAAGAGGTACAAGGTGTAGTATATACTGATGCCCGCGCACACGACCCGTCTTTCTTACACATCGAGCGGCACATCGACGACATCCACTTTGAGGACAATGTTAACGTGTTTCAGCACACCAACGCGGTGTTCTTCGTGTTTAGTCGGGATCACTCCAAACGCAAGAAGGGGAACGAAACAAAACGAATCATATTTAACGATAGACTGCGCAAGACCAAGCGAGAATGGAAGAAACTTAAAGATACGCGCAATCTATAGTCTATATAACATAATATGCTAGACCAAGACCAAGAACATGAATTCATACGCACATTGACAGAGTTCGTCAGCACGCCGAGGCATGACAGAGACGACCTACACACGTACAGCTTTGATAGCATGCTTCTTGACGCATTTTACGGCAACAAACACGATTCTTTTGGTGAACGCGCAGCGCTCGTGTCCATCATGCTACACGTGCGAGATATCGTGGACGGATGGGGCGAATACGCGCTCTTCTACACGCTGGTCGTGCGGTTCGACCAAATAATCGACGCAAAGGAACCCTGCGTCTCCAGACAAAAGACCGAGACGATGCGCGTAATACTGCACAACATTATCGAATCCTGTGTATGTCTGAATGGGCACGGAAGTTGGAAAGACATTAAATACATTTTGAACTACCTTCGCGACGCGCACGGCGAAGAGACAGCATCGCAGAAACCCATCTTCAAATACATCGTCGCCGTGGCATGCGACCAACTGAAACGAGACGCAGAACGCTTGCGGTCACCACGAGCACCCGCCCCTACCCTGGCGGGCAAATGGGTGCCGCGCGAGAAGAGCAGAAAGTTTGGATGGCAAGCAAAATACTTCGCAATGTATTGTCATCCCAAATGGTGCGGACGAACGCTGAACGCGCGAAACGTATCGCCGAGCGCAATGAAAAAGTGCCTCACGCACTATCGCAAGACGGTCGCCTTCATCAATCGCGGACTCCACACACCGCAAATCAATCAGTGTTCGCAAGACTGGGCATCCATCGACTTTGAGACGAATGTCAGTCGAACAACATTGGAGAGACAAGAAATGGCATTCAAGTATGCCACCGCGCACGGTGAATTGCGGACGCACGGTGAAAGCAACTACAATGATCGCATGCGGTGCCGGAAAAATTACATTTCAAACGAGCGACACCGTATACGAGGAGGAAAAGGAAACAAAACTATGCCCATGTCCACGCCTCGAAAACATATGAATGAAATATTATATCATTCGCGATATGAATGGGTTTGGAACGACCCACTGATCTGTCACTCGTTTTGATTTGTGTTGCGCAAATATATTTATTTGTAAAGATAAATAAATATATATATCTGCTATTATTAACCGCCTATGATTACTGACGATTATGAGGACGATCTTGCCGAAAGCATAATGAACATCATCAGTTCGCTTCGGCCATTGGCACCGACACCCGCACCAACACCGCAAGAGCAAGAGCAAGAGCAACAAGAAGAAGATTGGAGACCAGAGATAGGAATCGACAGCGTAATAGATTTTTTAACATCGGATTACAACACGACCAACATGAGTAACACGACCAACACGAGTAACACGACCAACACGACCAACGCGAGTAACACGACCAACACGAGTAACACGAGTAACACGACCAACACGAGTATGACAAGGACGAATATGTTATACCGACCACTTTCAATGCCGAACATTATACTCCCAGTCCAAAATCGAACCTACCCATCGGGTATTCGCAACGCACTGAACCGCTCTTTTATGACATCGAAACCGAGATACAAGAATGTTCTCTCCAAAGATGGAGAAGCAAGTTTGAAAAGAGTAATCTATGACCCCGCGATTCACAAGCAAGACATGTGTCCCATCACACAAACACCCTTTGATATCGGCGACGAGGTTACCGAATTGCCGTGCAACCACTACTTTGAAACCGACGCGATTGAGCATTGGCTCAAAGAAGAAAAGGCAGAGTGCCCCGTTTGTAGGATGAAACTGAAGCATATCGAAAAGACCAACGCAGACCACGCAGACCACGCAGACCACGCAGACCACGCAGACCACGCAGGCCACGAGACATCGTTCGTTGCGGAAAGGATGATGCTTTATAATTCACTTTCTAGAATAACAGACGCGCACCCATTTGGTCCGCGTCGAGGAATGGAATACTTTGTAGGAGAAAGAGATGATAACGATTTGCAAACAGCAATAATAGCAAGTTTGCTAGACGCATAAAAAAATAATATATAACTCATCAAATCACCACAAATCACCTCAAACCACCTCAAACCACCTCAAACCACCTCAAACCACCTCAAACCACCTCAAACCACATGAACCCACATTAAATTTCATCGATATCGATAATGTCGTCCTCCGAACAACCGCTGCCGTCATCGTCATTGCCAACATTGCCTCCAGCGTCTTCTTTGCCTCCAGCGTCTTCTTTGATTTCGTTTTCAATCTCTGCCTCGTATTCGAGCGCATTATTATCCACAAAGTCAATGTGACATTTCGCACCATCTTGCGAAGGTTCCTCCACCGCCGCAATCAATCGCGAAATATCGGCACCCCCACTTGATTTTATTTTCTCTCTGTCCCCGTCAGAATAAACCTCCAACAGGTCGCACTTTTGTGGCTTCCCAATACGCGCTTCCCAATCGCGTATTCCAACAAGAACCCATACGTTTGGAGAAATGGTGTTGTCGCGCTTGTCTCTGCCTCTAAACTTGTTCCGAATGACGCAAAGCCGCACCTTTCCGTCCATACACATCACCTCGCAGTTGCTGCCTCCAAACAACTTGGTGACAATGGCATATACTTCGCCTTCTTCCTTGATGTATCGGACACTTCGCTGCTGCGGCGCATTTACATATTTGCGACCCTGACGCTTGGATTTATTACCGCCTGTGTTTTTAACCATGGTTTAATAGTAATATAGACAGATATACTCTTTCAATTTTTATTTCATTTTAACGAAATAAAAATACAACAAACAACAAATAAGAATATTTTTATTATTGAGTTTTAATTTTCTAACGTCTGCGCGATTTCACACGTCTGCGCGATTTCACACGTCTGCGCGATTTCACACGTCTGCGCGGTTTGTTAATCTTTCTTGTTATTGTTCTTTTCTTGCCTCCTAGAAAACTCTTTATCTTACTCATGACTTCAATATTAGTCGCAAGACCAATCTTCTTCAAACCTTCCTTATTATTTCTTAAGTTGTTTCTATCATCCAGTCTGGATTTAGATATCTTACGCGCTGTTTTTCCTCTGGCCACAGCGGCTATTTTTGTTGCCGTGGGTGTCCCTTTCTTCCCATACTTGTACCTTAATAACTTTACATCTACTCTCTTCTTCAGCTTTCTGCGCTCCTCCTCTTTTATTTGGTTGATTTTATCCATTATATAACAAGTATATATAATAATAAGTATATATAATAATTTGTTGATTCACAAAATTTAAAGATAAACGGATACACCGACATAAAAACAAGCAAATAAGAATACTTACGTTCATATGGTAAATCGAAATGTGTCCTCAAAATCAAGAACGATTGTGTTCACGGAATCACCAAACACGAAATCGTACCACCCCCTCCATCCGTCTGGCTCTATTGGGCCTAAACTTCGGTCGCGAACCGCGCACGATTGCTCATCGGGTTCCAACCCATATCTATCATAAAAGTCCTCGCGCGCATCGTCCGTCGGGAAGCACACGCGCTTACTCTCCGCGTCATATTTGCCCCCATAGATTTTGAAACGGTAATCCCAATAGGGCGTCTCGTAAGCAAAGCGCTCCCATACGCTGTTCACATTATACAACTCCCCTAACGCACTAACCTCCTCGCAGTATCGCGCAAGCGAAAACCCACCAATCGTCGGCGCAATTCCGTAAAGCCGTCGCACCCCGAGCATTCGATACGCCGGGCACCCACCTTCCGCGCCCGAGGATTCCAACGCGCGAACTTCCTCCAACTCCTCTTCGCTCGCCGCAATGGTCATCGTGAGTGCGCTTTCCTTCTCCGGCATCTTCGTGGGATCGGCAAGGAGACTGACAATGATGGAAAGCAAGTAGTGGGTGTCATCAGAATATGCACGTTTTTTTCGCGCTTCATCAAATGTCCTCGGAACCACTTCGAACATCCCATCAAAATACGCAAGGAGCACGCCAAACATCTCATCCGGTGCCCCGTCGTGTTCGCGCGCCAAACAATACGTATGGCAGGCGATGTTGGGATAATCCTTCTTAGAAATGGCACGAAGCCAGGAGCGATATTTTTTGGGATGCTTCGCGCACCAGGAAGGCGCGCGTCCCGGGTAGCACCGCCCACGTGCTCTAGCATCAGGAACACTAGCGGCGTGCTGCCGCAACAAGAATACCGTGCTCGTCGGCTTGGAGCGACTCATGTTCTTTGCGCAGGCCGCAAACACCCCCGCGTCTTTCTTAGTTTCCCACGTATTTTGTTTTTTTGAGAGGTATCCCTCCAAATGCGGGTTCAACTCGAAATATACATCGTAATAAATCCGCCATAACACCGCAAACAAATCGAACCCCGAGTAGTGCAATTCGTAAGCCCAAAAGTAGGATTCGTGTTTGTCGTGTCGTTTGAGGAGGGCAGTGAGCAGCGACGCTTCGACCTCGTCCCGCACATAAAGGTTGCGCGTTAACGTGAACGAGGATGAAACAGATAGATTCACCATTTGGATATAGCTGTATGTCTTATACTGTTCTGTTTTTGCTGCTTTGTATTCAATTTTATATAAATAATGCGAATCGTACAAATATTATTCATTTATTCATTTATTCATTTATTCATTTATTCATTTATTCATTTATTCATTTATTCATTTATTCATTTATTCATTCATTCATTTATTCATTTATTCATTTATTCATTCATTTATTCATTTATTCATTTATTATTTTCTCATATTATTCTATAATAAATGGGTAAAACGCCAGTCAGCTGGATTGAATTGATAAAAATCCTCATCAAGGAGCGGAAGTCGAAGGGAAAGCCGGCGGGCGTGAGCGACGTCATGGACGATTGCAAAAAGGCGTGGAAGGAAATAAAGAGCGGAACGCATCCCAAATACATTCAGGGAAAGCCGCCCAAAAGAAAATCCGGCACGCGTAAAAACAAGCAGAAGAAGCTCAGCAAGATGGCTCGGAAAACGAGAGCGAAGGAAATAAAGGAAATTCTTAAAGGATGCGACATGTGCAAGGATTGCCTGAAAAACGTTGACAAGTGCCTCTAAAAGCATCAAAGCAAAAATATTTATCAAGAGAAAAAATCTCGAACACTCGCCCACGAGACATTTCCCCACCACACACACTAGTCGCGTGTGCGTGTAATAATATAGTAACGATTTTTGTATGTTTTTTTAACTTTTGTCTTGATATCACTATCAGACATCTCGAATTTCCGCTTCAAATGTTCAGATTCGCTCCGCACAATCTCAGCACTGGTCTTTAGAAATTTGTCGTATCCGGTCTTTGGAGAGAAGTCATTATCATTAATGTGCTCTTTTATATGCCGGTCTATATACGCAAGCGTTTCCGATTTCACCGCGATATACATCCGCTTTCCATTTCCCTTTCCCTTTCCCTTGGGCACCTCCACATTGGCACCACCGGCTTGCCCTGCTGCTGCCGCTTGCCCTGCTGCTGCCGCTTGCCCTGCTGCTGCCGCTTGCTCGGCCGCTTGCCCGAGTTGCTCCTTCTTTGCCTTTTTACTTTTCTTACGAAAGTAATAACGCCCTGCCTTGTACATCTTGTCTGTTATATCCCCGTCATACCCAGTCTGCTTGAGACGCCGTATTTCCTCCGAAATCATCTCCTTATTTTCTTCGCACCAAGGTTCCCAAGCATTCTTATACTCTTTGCGATGATCATCCATGTGTAACTTGGCAAACTCCGATATTTTGCTCACAACATTCGGAGCGAAATCGAACCGGAAGATAGCAGGCGCATTACGCGCATTAGCAGGTGCATTAGCAGGCGCAATAGTGGGCGCATTAGCAGGCGCAATAGTAGGCGCAATAGCAGCATCATTATTTCCGTCAACGTCCATAGTTGTATCTGATTGCGAATGACGTATTGGGAATAAAATGTTTCAATTTTTTTAACTAATCCTATTAATATCAATAAATAAATGGTCGAAACATATACCATCTCCACACAGGTCTATTATCACGATATCAACAAATGCTACACCAGAATTTTCGTCGTCGATCGCCCCCCAAGCGCACCCTTGTCTCAAATAACCCGAACCGTGCGAGCCCCCAAATTATCCCCCTTCAAAGAGAATTCGCCTTGCTGCAACACACCGAGTTGTACGCTGGCTCTATGCGACCAGACCACGAAACAACCCCTCGAGATGCACGAACAACCGCTTCTGCTGAATTTCTTGTTGAGCAACGGATATACAATCGAGACGGAGCTCACAAAACTGTTCATGAAGAACAAAGTGAAGGCAGACCCAAATCGCCAACTTCTGTTCGTGATTTCCAAAACAAACTAACAGACCTGTTTAGAAAGGCGTGCACGAATTTCATTTAATGAATTATAAAATGAAATTACTAATCGTATAATAAGACACACATTGAATGCCATATACAATCACATATACAATACCGTCTATATGTTTCGATAGAAAAGGCATCATATTTATCTGCTTACTATTGGCGCTGGTAGTATTCGCAGCAATATTTATCTTGTGGACCTATGTTAGCTACCACGTTTTGAAATGGCTGAAGAAAAATATAGAAGAGAAACTCTATTACAACTCATACAAAGAGTGCTGCATCAACACCCTTGAAAAATACGGAGATCTGCCCATCAAGCGAATATACTTGGTGCGAACAAATGTCAACACATTCCTTACATTCCTCTTAGATCTCGCGACGTGGAAGAGCTACAGCGCACAATTGCGCGATTACAGAAAAATCGTGGATGACGCAGCGTTCTTCCCGAGCCACACCTACATGATGGTGGAAGTGGAACTAGAAAATAACACGCGGAAACAGATTGTCATAGAAAAATCGAACGGTATAGAAGTCACCACAAATTTTAGAAAATACGAATCGCATGAGATGCTGAAAGTAAATCTGAAGAGTGGGCACAATCACACCATCAACCAGTTACTAGAAACAACGAAAGAGAGAATAGGAAACCAACAATTTTTCAATTGGCATCTATACAAAAATAATTGCCAGCAGTTTCTGGAAGAACTATTGAAGAGCATGCGAAAATCAAATCCTAGATATAAGGAGTTCGTTTCTCACCCAAAGTTTTTCGAAATAATCAAAATATCCGACCCGGTGATGTACATGATGAACAGCGCATTAAATCTCAAGAGCTTCATTGAAAGCATCTATTTTGACCTGACGCTTTAGTTCTTTAGAAGACAACGTGACACAAGAAACAAAATTGATATAGATATAATGGAATAAAATGAGGTAGTAAAATGAGTGGAAAGCAGGAACCACAACCACAACCACAACCAAGAACGCAAAGTGATATCGATGATTACCTCTCTGGATTTACCGAGCAAGAGAGAATTGTAATGGAGATAGCCGAACAACATCTTGAAACCTCTTTCGACATTACCAAGAGCATTGGTTTTATCGAGTGGAAACAATCAAAGTCAAATTCAAAGTCAACATCCAAATGATTATTAATCAATGCCGCTTTGTTTATGTCTTTGTCGTCTTCGCGTAAACCGCTTGATGTTGTTCGATAGTTGTAATGAAGTTTTTTTCATATGTTTGTTGAGTTTCCTCGATGAAATATGAAACCTTTTTCTGCGTCCTAAAGAGGAGGCACGTTTGTTAATCGGAATACGAAGAGTTTTACGAACCACCATAAATAAAACCTTTATATATATTATATTAATAGTGAATGACTTTGAAATCTCGCAAATTAATTGTCAAAAGGACAAGACCAAAAACGCGACAAAAACCGAGACAAAAACCGCGACAAAAACCGAGACAAAAACCGAGACAAAAACCGAGACAAAAACCGAGGAGGCCACTACCATACAAAACCCGCACCATTATACGTCGCAAATCACACAAACGAAAAACGCGTAAAATGAGAGGAGGGTTTGTAAACATTTCAGACAAATTGGACAGCATACGAAAGGGGGTGAAAACCAAATTTATGAATCTATTACTAAAAGGTCAACCCACTGAAATACAAGACAAAATACTGCTAATGATTGAGAGCGATCCTAAATTCAAAAAAATGAATTTGAAAATCGACATGTTCATAGATCGGGTCGATGCTCTCATCCAGAATTTCGTTCAAACGATTACAACTACCACAGTGAAGATGACAACATCATGGTTACCGGGAGTATCTTTCATAGGAGCGATACTTACCAGCGCAATCAATTGGACCGTGTTATGCGTGAAGACTGCGTCTAGAGGTTACGATATGTATAAAATACATTCCGAGATGCAAGAAATAATCGTCGGACAAGGTGTTACCAAAATAGACTTGACCGCAGAAGTAGGAAAGCTACAAAAAAATATTATTACCAGCATCGCAGAAGTAAGAGTTCCGACGCAGATGGCAAATATGGACGCAATGAAACAAGGCGCAATGAAACAAGGCGCAATGAAACAAGCAACCGCAAACCTTGACAATGTGAAAGCAATGGCTAAAGACAAAGCAACCGCAAACATTGACAATGTGAATAAGAAATTCAATGAAGAAGCAACAAAGCAATTAAAAACGAATGCAACCGAGTTGGCAGCGACCGCAATGAAACAAGGCGCAAATAGCCTATCGTGATTCGAATTGTTTAACTAGGTAAATTTAAACAATTCGTGTTTTTTCATGTCAGTTCCCTCAACTGACATAGACCTGTTTGGTCTTGAAGTCAGTTCCCTCAACTGACATAGACCTGTTTGGTCTTGAAGTCAGCAAAAGAAAGACTCTTTGCCGGCTCGCTTTTCGGAATTGTCGGATCCACATAATCAGCAATGCGCCCCTTGTGGGTGAACCGGTTGGAACGTTCCGCACTAATCCGGTATCGACGCCGTTTGATGGAGTCTTTCCGCGTCTTCTGTTTGGTTTCTTGCGCATCCTTTTCAACCGTCTTATTATACTTCTTAAATTTCACAAACACATCGCGCGGTTTGGCCTCGTCCTGTAACTCTTCCGAAGCGTCGCCCTTCGCCGCCGCCGCCGCCGCCGCAGCCGCCACAGATTCCGCAGCTTCCTGTTCGGCAATCGCCAACGCTTTGGCCTTCTCCCACTCTTCCTTGTAGTTGACGCAAATGCGTTTGCACGAATATTTCACGGCAAATTGTCTGGCCACCGCGTCCAGGGTCTTGTATGGGATTGACTTATTGTCGGTATGATACCAATACGTCTCGTCGTCCACGCAGTAGGACATGATAATCGGTCCAAAGGGCGTCTCGTCTTCCACCTTGCCCTTAGACAACCGCTCCTTTTCCGGTTGCGAAAAGTCGCATTTGCCATCCTTTACCCGAACATCATCATCCTCGAGCGCACCCAACTCGTCCAAATAGCCCGCCTCATATTCTCGAACCCGCTTGGCCTCGTCCGTCTCTTTCGGTTTGGTGGAAAACGGAATCAGCAAGTCTATCAGCACGTATCCGGTCGAGACACCGATAAGAACGGTCGCCAAAAGCAGACCCATAAGCCCATAATGGTTCTCGGTGAAAAAATCCGACAATGTGTATTGAGGATTTACCGTAACCGCATTAGCATCCATATTCGTATCCATATTCGTATCCATATTCGCCACTTACCTATAACGCCAACATCTTTTTAAACCCTTTCCCATCCATTTTCCTGATAGATAGACAGCATTCGAGTTTGTGTTTCGTGCTCACCCCCGAAGTTGCGCTTTGCGCAGGGCGAACAGGTCGCGCACCTCCGCCTGAAGGTCCGGGACGGCCAACACTTTGTACCTGGATTGGTCGGGGTGTAAACAGACCAGCGCCATCCTAGAGACCGTTTTCCCGTAGTTCTTCTCAATCAGCGCCTTGTATGTGTTGAGTTGGAGGGAATAGTGCCAGAAGTTGGTGTCGGGCAAATGGTTCACACACTCGGTATGCGCGAACTTGGACCAAGGCGACGTCTTCCGGATTTCCTTCGACCGCTTCCAGTCGTAAATCAAGAGCGTTCCATCGTCCTCGTTCGCGAACACCATGTCGATGCTGCCCGCAAACCGCAACTCGGCATCCCAGACCATCCACTCGGTGCGATACGGCACAAGTCCTCGATTGTCTGCGACAAACTCGCGAAAGTAGTTATACTCGACCGAGTCATTCTCCACGTCCATCCCATTGTAGTAGCACTCGATGTCGTAGTGCAACGCCGTGCCCGCCGTCGCGGCCGCGTCGCGGTTTGCCTCCCATTGCGCCTTGATCTCCTCTCGCGTTTTCCCGTGATACTTGCTCCGCGTCCAATTCGCACCCGACATCATCTTGGTAATAATCGCATCCGCGTCGAACTGCTCGAAGTGCTTGTGATTCCAGGTCGTCACCGACATGTAGTTGCTGTCGCCATCAATGGTATAGATGTGCGGCCCCTCTTCGAAACTAATGCGCGCATCACGCTCGTGCGGATGCTTCAATGCCAATGTATCGCAAGATGC
>MDTF01018312.1_pt1 | contig 11543 bp, 12 predicted proteins | sample 811191 | NCBI WGS metagenome assembly MDTF01 (sample SAMN05326649, study PRJNA326480) | marine metagenome | isolation source: seawater | place: Southern Ocean | collected 2011
AACTCCAGTTTCCTTGTCCATCTCAATTATAGCTCTCTGTATTGGGGCCGCACCCCTCCATCTTGGTAATAGTGATGCATGTATATTTAAAAAAATTGTATTAGGTATATTTAATATTTTATCTGGTATAATCTGTCCGTAAGCAACCACGATAACATATTTTACAATTGAGTTTTTGATAAAATTAAAATCTATTTCATTATTTAATTTTTCTGGATATCTCACTGGAATATTAAGTTTTATCGACTCTAAGTGAACAGGAGATTTTTCAATTTTCTGCCCTCTTGATTTTTTTTTGGGAGGCTGGGTATATACTGCTTCTATATTAAAATTTGATTCATATAAAGATCTTAATATAGGAACTGAAAAAGTTGGAGTTCCCATAAAAATAATTTTATTTGACATTAAAATTAAACAACAATTCTCTCTAAAGATTTTTTCTGTTTAGAGAGTTTTTTGATTATCATGCTTTTTTTTAATTTTGACAAATAATCTATAAATAATATACCTTCTAAATGATCTATTTCATGCTGAATGCAAGTTGCAAGCAAACCTTCCGTTTCCATTATTTTTTCTTTACCGTAATAATCTAAATATTTTATCTTACATTTGTCAGGTCTGTTTATTTCAGCAAATTGTCCAGGCACCGATAGGCAGCCCTCTTCGTAAGCGGCATTACTATCCGAGTTGGTAATTATTTTAGGATTTATAAAAAATAAAGGATTTTTTTTCTCATCATCTCGACTTAAGTCAATTACTATAACTCTTTTTGGCACACCTATTTGAATAGCGGCTAGACCAATTCCTGGTGCATCATACATGGTCTCTAACATATCATCCATTAAAGAACGAGTTTCATCATTGACTTCATCTACTTTTATAGATTTATGTCTTAAAAACGGATTTGGTTCAGTTAAAATCTTTCTAATCGTCATACTGCGATTTATATTATAATTAGGCTCTTAATGGTAGGGAAGAATTAAAAACTATATTTCTAATTTTTTTCAGATTCATTTTATTTAAAAGATTGGTTATAAAATATATAGTTTCCGGATCTAATTGATTGGGTTCATCTTCCCCAATTATTTCAACAATTTTTAATGCTAAAAATGCATTTTGATTATTATCAATTAATTTTAGTAAATTTTTAGGTATGTCATATTTTTTGGTTAACTCTTCATAATTAAAATTGGAAGGTAGAGTAAACCCGTCATTGATTAAAGAGTCTGCTAAAGCCAAATCCTTTGCTGAATAAAAATATTTTTTATTTTTACTAATTTTTTTAAAAATTTTATCGATATCTTTTTGAACTTTCTTCTCATTTTCCTCATCAACGTAATACTTAATTATTTTTGATTGATGTAAGATCTTATCGTTATACTTTATTTTTCCCAACAAGAGTTCTTTGCTGTTAATTATTCTGCTTTGAGCTACTTCTTGATATCTATCAGAAATATTCTCAATACCAATTTCTTCAATTTTATCACTTAAAAACTTCGTATAAATATTAAGTAAATTTGCTTTTTTAAACAATTCTTCAAGTAAGAATAGATGCTCTACTTGTGAGTCGCTATTTTCAGATAGTAGATATTTTTGATAAATTAATGCTCTTGCGTCATTTTCATTTAACGTCTGATATATATTTTTTGCGTTGATTAGTTGATTAAGATTGAAGGGAATCTGTTGGTATATCTTAAAAATTAAATCTTTATTAATTTGACCTTGGCTTGCAGCTAGTTCTAATTCTCTTAATCTTTCTTTATCGGAAGCGTCTTCAAATTTTATTAAATTTGATGCATTTAAATATCTCCAGATTTCCTCTTTTGTATTCTTATTTGGTTTAAAGTTAAATTCATTAGCTGTTATGCTAGAGAGGTAAAAATTTAATAAATTATTTTCATTAACTTTGTCTATTGTTTTATTCGTAACGCCTAAAAGAAAATTGATTTTATCGTCATAAAATTTATCAGATTGTTTTTGTTCTCGTAAAAGATCCAGCAATAATTGAGCTTCGGAGTTTTTTTTATTAAATACTAGGCAATAAATTTTAAATTTTTCTAAATAGGCGTCTTTTATATTTGCATCAATAAACTTAATTTTTTCACATCCTTCTTTTATATTAGCTTTAGCAATATTTTCATCTACAAGATATTGAACTGCTTTACTCTTGCTTTTAAATTCCTCGTTTTGTTTTAAAAAACTTTCTATTAAGTCTGAACGTTTATTTTTTATTAACCAATTAATTTTTAAATCTGCAAAATCTTCTTCTTTCATACCTATTGGAGCATATGAAAACGATAAAAGAATTTTTTCGAGAATTTGGCTCGATGTTTTTGATAGTTTTATTTTTTCTATTCTTTTTAAACTTGCCTTAATATCTTCGGCTTTTGTTGAAGACCACATGTTTAAATTAAAATTGTTATCTGCTGGGTCATATATGCCAAATACTTTGTTCCCCACTTCTTCATTTAAAGACCTGTCTTCTATTTTTATATTTTGGTTAGACTCAATTTTTTTGATAGACTCCAAGTCAAATTTCTTCGAATCTATATTTTTGTTTAATTTCTTATTTTCAATTTTTTGATTTTTTGTTTTATTATTTTTCCAAATATCTATTTCTTCTTCACTTTTTAATGGCGTAAAAAATAAAAAGAGAATTAATAAGCCTAAAAGGGAATTAAAGCTTTTTAATTTCATTTGTAATATCAATTTCGTAATTTTTTTCTGGGCTTGGAAAACTTATTTTTTCTATTAAGAAAGTTGTAAAAATAAAAAAAATTATTACAACTAACAATTTTATTAAAGTTTTAACTATTGAACTTTTTAAGCTTGGCTGTCTGTTGTATTTAAGTTGCATACTTTATGAATTGATTTAAACTTAATAAATAAGACATATTTATGAAAAATCAAATTCAAAATTTACTAAATTGAGTAAAAACCTTACTTTGACTGGTATGATGGGGGTAGGTAAATCTACTATTGGCAAAAACCTTGCAAAAAAGCTTAATTATAATTTTATTGATATTGATAGAATTATAGAAACTAAAGAAGGAGCTTCTATAAATGTAATTTTTAAAAATAAAAGTGAGGATTATTTCAGAAAAATAGAAAACGAAATTACTTTACATGAATTAAAAAAAAATCACTCTGTAATATCATTAGGTGGTGGTGCCTTTTTAAATAAATCTATAAGAGCAAATGCAAAAAAATTATCAATGAGTTTTTGGTTAGATGTAGATGTTGATGAATTAATCAAAAGATTAAAAAAAAGTAAAAAAAGGCCACTTCTATATAAAAAAAAATTAAGTGATACTGTTAAGAAAATTTTCTTAGAGAGAGAAAAAGTCTATAATGAGGCCGACTATAGAATTAAATGTACCTCATTAAACCTTAATGAAATTGTAGATAAAATAGTTAAATTATATGAAAAATCAGGAAATAAAATTTAAAGATTTAAATCATAATTACTCAATTTTGATTGGTAACAACGTACTTGGTCTATTGCCAAAAAGAGTAAAATTATTATGTCCAAAAACAAAAAAAATTGCCCTAATAATAGATAAAAATATTCCAAGTAGATTCATAAAGATCTTAAAAAATAAACTTAAAAATTATAACCTAATTGTCTTGCCTTTTACTGCTAATGAAAAGTTAAAATCTCTTCAAGTGGCAAGTTTATTTGTAAATAAATTATTATCTAAAAATTTTAATCGCTCAGATTTAATTATAGGCGTAGGTGGAGGAATTACCGGAGATGTAACTGGTTTTGTTGCGAGTATTTTTAAAAGAGGAATAAACTTCATTAATATCCCCACTACACTCCTTGCACAAGTTGACTCTGCTGTTGGTGGAAAAACGGGCGTTAATTCAACGTATGGAAAAAACCTTGTTGGCTCTTTCTATCAACCCAGGTTAGTCATTAGCGATACATCATTTTTAAATTCTTTATCCAAAAAGCAAATGATTTGTGGTTACGCTGAAATATTAAAACACTCTATTATAAAAGATAAAACTTTTTTTGAGTGGTTAAAAAAAAATACTAAATATATTTTTTTAAGAAAATCTAAAGAATTAATCTATGCGATTAAAAAAAGCTGTCAAATTAAAATGTATTTTGTAAACAAAGATGTAAATGAAAAGGGTTTAAGAATGATTTTAAATTTTGGTCACACTTTTGCTCACGCAATAGAAATAAAAAATAACTATTCAAAAAAAATAACTCATGGGGAAGCTGTGCTATCTGGAATGATCCTTGCAGCTAAGCTTTCTCTATTAAAAAAGGTTTGTAATAAAAAAGTAGTTGATGAAATGAAAAAAATTTATAATAATAATAATTTATCTTATACTTACAAAAAATTCTCCAACCCAACTTCAGTTAATAATCTTATTCCTTATCTCAAGAATGATAAAAAAAATAATGACGATAAGGTAAATTTCATCCTTTTAAAAAAAATAGGAATGACTACTTTACCAAATAAATATAAGATGTCTTTAGGTAACCTTAAAATACTAAGTAAATCTATTACTCAATACTGATCTCCAAAGCATGAATTTTTGTTTTTAGATCCTCTTTTAGAATTTTCATTACTAGTTTTTGTGCATTAATTCTTGATATTGATTGTAAATAAAATGACTTAATTTTTAAGTGTAAGTGTAGTTTTTCTGGTGAAAAAAATTTGTGTTTCCTGTGCTTATGGGAATTATCAACAATTTCAAGCTCCTCAATTTTAATTTGTTTTTTTAATCTTTTATCAATTTCTTCTAAATAATTTTTCATTATTAAAATTTTACTATATAGAACTAAATAATGAAAATTATATGTGACTGGGATAACTGTCAAGAAACAGGTACTTATAGAGCTCCTGTTAAAAGAGATGACAGCAAAAAATATAGATTACTTTGTTTAGGCCATATCAAGATATTTAATAAAAATTGGAACTATTTCGAACATATGAATGATCAAGAAATAGAATTTTTTATCAAATCTGACTTAACTTGGCATAAGGCTACAAAAACCTTTGGCTCATCAGATAATTTTTTTAATATTTTGTGGAATAATGCCTTAGATGACAAACTTAACATTTTTAAAAGTTCCAATTTTAAAGATTTTAAAAAAACAAAAGTTTCTCAACAAGATAGAGATGCTCTACAAGTTTTAGAATTAAATGATGAGGAAAAATGGGATCAAATTCATTCAAAATTTAAAGAACTTGTAAAAAAATATCATCCTGATAAAAACCAAGGAAATAAGAAGTTTGAAGAAAAGTTAAAAATAATTACTTTAGCTTACAGTCAGCTTAAGAAAACTTTAGGAAAAAAATGAGTGCACAAGGTTTTATACAAAAAACAGATATTAAACTTTCTGTAAATCAAACTTTTGGTTTTGAAAGCGACATGCAAGTTGGGGCCTTTTCAAAAAAAAATGAATATGTTCCAAAAATAGACACTAATTATAAGTTCGATAAAGATACAACTTTAGCAATTTTAGCTGGCTTTTCTTTTAATAAAAGAGTTCTTATTCAAGGATACCACGGAACTGGGAAATCTACTCATATAGAGCAAGTAGCTGCAAGATTAAATTGGCCTTGCATCAGGGTTAACCTAGATAGTCATGTTAGTAGAATTGATTTAATTGGAAAGGATGCAATTGTCCTTAAAGATGGAAAACAAATTACTGAATTCAAAGAAGGTATTTTGCCGTGGTCAATTCAAAATCCTGTTGCTTTAGTGTTTGATGAATACGATGCAGGCAGACCAGATGTTATGTTTGTGATTCAAAGAGTGTTAGAAAGTGAAGGAAATTTTACGCTACTAGATAAAAATAAAGTTTTAGAACAACATGATTTTTTTAGAATATTTGCTACAACAAATACCGTAGGTCTAGGTGATACAACTGGTCTTTATCATGGCACACAGCAAATCAACCAAGGCCAAATGGATAGATGGAATATTGTTTCTACGCTCAATTATCTACCATTTGATAAAGAGTTAGAAATTATTGTGGCAAAGAATAAAAACTTTAGTAATAAAGATGGTAAAGAAATGTTGTCGAATATGATTAAAGTTGCAGATCTAACAAGAAAAGGATTTATCAACGGTGATATATCTACTGTTATGAGTCCACGTACAGTTTTGCACTGGGCAGAAAACACAAGTATTTTTAAAGACCAAGGGTATGGTTTTAGAGTCACTTTTTTAAATAAATGTGATGATTTAGAAAAAAAAATTATTTCTGAGTACTACCAAAGATGTTTTGGAGAAGATTTGCCAGAGTCGTCTATTAATATTACGCTATAAAGTGGAAAATAAAAAAGAAAAACTAGAAGATTTTAAAACAGCTATTAGCTCCACGGTAAGATCACTCTCGAATTCAGAAAAAATTGAAGTTTCTTTTGGTGATCAAAATCCTAAATCCGAAAAAAATTCAATTACATTGCCAGAACTTGATCAAATTAATAATAAATTGAATTATAATCAAATAAGAGCAATCGCTGACTCCAAAGCTTTAAACTTTAGGTTTTCTAATGCTAAAACTCTTAAACAATATGAGCCTGCTGGAAATATTTCTAAAAGACTTTACAAAATTTCTGAAAAAATAAGATGTGAGAAAATAGGAACTAGTTATTTCAAGGGGGTAAAAAGTAATATTGAGCAATTCTATCAAGAAAGAATATCCGGGCTGGACCTTAAAAGCAGCGAGGATAAAATAGTTGAATCTTTTGAAAATTATCTAAGGACTAATTTTTTAGATTTTAAAAATGATAGCCAGATTAAAAAAAAATTAAAATCTTACAAAAAAGATTTAAATGAAAAATTTAAAGACAAGATAAATCAGCTAAAGGATTTAACTCTAGATCAAGAAAAATTTAATTCTTTAATTTCTGAATTGATTATAAATATGAGTTTAGATGAAAATTTAGAAGAAGAAGAAAAAAAAGATGATGAAATAAATAATGATGACAATCAAAATAAATCGCAAAATCAAGAAAAACAAGCTAAAGAAAAAGAGGATAAACCAAAAGAAATGTCCATAGATTCTGGCTTGCCCGATCTTGAGAATGAAGCAAAAGAGTCAGATCAAGCAGAAGAAGAAATTGAAATTGAAGACAGTTCTCAATCAGATCTAAGAAAAAGAGGCAATAGCACTTTTGGAGACATTAATTATAAAACTTACACTGAAGAATTTGATGAAATAATTAAAGCGGAAGATCTTGAGAGTCCAGAAGAATTAATAAGACTAAGAAAAAATTTAGATCAACAATTATTACAATTAAAAAACTTTATCTCAAAACTAGCTAACAAATTACAAAGAAAATTATTGGCAAAACAAAATAGATCCTGGAATTTTGATTTAGAAGAAGGGTTATTGGATACCTCAAAGCTTCCAAGGATAATTATGGATCCATTTAATTCTCTTTCTTTTAAAAAAGAGAAAGACATAGAATTTAAAGATACTTTAGTTACAATTTTAATTGATAATTCAGGCTCTATGAGAGGAAAGCCAATTTCTGTTGCAGCTATTTGTGCAGATATTCTTTCTAGAACATTGGAGAGATGTGCTGTTAAAGTTGAGATTCTTGGGTTTACCACTAAGCACTGGAAAGGAGGTGCATCGAGAGAAAAATGGATGAAAAATGAAAAACCCAATTTACCTGGCAGACTAAACGACTTAAGGCATATTATTTATAAATCAGCTGACTCTCCGTGGAGACAGGCAAAAAATAATATTGGGTTAATGCTTAAAGAGGGTTTGCTTAAAGAAAATATCGATGGTGAAGCGCTAAAATGGGCTTACAATAAAATGAATAAAAGAAAAGAAGATAGAAAAATTTTAATGGTAATCTCTGACGGTGCACCTGTTGATGACTCAACTCTTTCAACAAATACTAGTGATTATTTAGAAACTAATCTTAAAAAAACAGTTAAATGGATTGAGAATAAAACTAATTTTGAATTGCTTGCTATTGGAATTGGTCATGATGTTACTAGGTACTATAATCAAGCTGTAAAAATTACCGATGTGCAAGATTTAGGTGATGTTATGATTAATCAGTTAACTGATTTATTTGTTGAGAAGAATGGAAAAACTCTACATTAAATTTAAGATCTAGATACAAATTTTTTCAGAGCGATCTTTAATTTTATAAATCAAAATTTTAAATGGTATCAACATAGCTAAGGTTATAAGTAATTTTACAGTTAGATCACCTAAAGCCAACGTCAACCAAGGTACTCCTGTTGCATAAAAGGCAATTGAAAAGAATAAAAATGTGTCAACTAGAGATCCAAATACTGATGAAGTTAAAGGTGCAATAAACCATTTTTTTTTTCTTAAATGATGAAATATTTGAATGTCTAAATTTTGTGCGATGAAAAACGCTAAACCAGATCCAATAGCAATTCTTAAAGAAATAATATCTGACAAATTAGTTGATATAAATAAAGTAAGAAGTATACCAACAACAAAGCCTACATAGACAATTTTTCTTGCAACTATTTTTCCGTACGCACGATTGGCTAAATCTGTAATTAAAAATGTGATTGGGTAGGTGAAAGCACCGTAAGTTAATATCTCACTTAAGTTAAAATGATTAATTGGGAATTGAACTAAGTAGTTTGATATAACTACAATTAATCCCATTAAAAAAGATAATCTGTAAAATAAAGTCATAATTAAATTAAGACTTAGCGGAAATGGATGTTTTTATTCTTTTAACTTTTTTTGATAATTTTATACTTTTTGCAGAAATAAGAAATTTATCTAAACCACCTTTAAAATCAACGGTTCTCAAGGCAGCATTTGTAACATTTAACTTAATATTTTTTTTTAGAATATCACTTCTGAAAATCACTTTTTTTAAATTAGGCAAGAATCTTCTTTTCGTTTTATTCTTAGCGTGGCTAACGTTGTTGCCTTTTAGGGGAGATACTCCTGTTAATTCACATCTTTTAGACATAATTTTTCCTAGTGCTGTATAATTCCTGTAGATAGGCCGGTCAAGCATTAATTCCAACTGCTTGGCTTATGTTCTTAAGATTTTCTTTTTTTAAAATTGAAATTAGCTCTTTTTTTATTTCTTTTACTATTCCAGGCCCTTTGTAAACCATACCTGTATATAATTGAACCACATCAGCTCCAGATGTAATTTTTTCAAATGCACTTTGTCCTGAGTCTATACCCCCTACTCCAATAATTTTAACTTTCCTCTCAGTTTCTTTATAAAATTTTTTTATAAGTTTTGTAGAAATTTCTTTTAATGGTTGCCCAGATAATCCACCTGTTTCGTTTTTTTTAACATCTAATAAATTTTCTCTATTACGGTCTGTGGTGTTAGAAACAATAATTCCTTGAATTTTATGTTTGTTAACCAATTCTACTATATTTGACACTTCCTTTTCGCCAATATCAGGTGAAATCTTAATTGCTATAGATTGATGAATATTTTTATCTTTTTTAATTTTATTTAATCCAGTCAGCAGCTTTTCCATTTCATTTTGATCATGAAAATTTCTTAGACCTTCCGTATTAGGAGAAGAGATATTAATTGTAATATAGCCCGCATACCTATGAAGCCTAGAAAGACATATAAAATAATCCTCTTCCTTGTTTTTTGTTTCTTTATTGGGACCAATATTTATTCCCAAAAAGCCATTGGGTTCATTTTCTGAAATTCTTTTACATATAATTTCGGATCCATGATTATTAAATCCAAGGCGATTTATTAATGCCTGATCTTTTTCTAGTCGAAAAATTCTAGGTTTAGGATTACCTAACTGTCTTTTAGGAGTTACGGTTCCAACTTCTATAAAGCCAAAACCAAATTTAAAGAGAGAGTTGTAAACTTCTGCACTTTTGTCAAAACCAGCTGCTAACCCAATTGGATTAGACAGTTTTTTATTAAATAATATCGTTTCAAGCATTTCCTCATCCTCAACATCAAAAAAGCTTTTTGGTAAAATATTTGCTTTTAAAGATTTAATTGCTAAATCATGAGCTACTTCTGGGTCTAAAGAAAATATGTAAGGTCTTAAAATAGAAAACATTTATTATTTATTTATCTTTTCACTTATTAATTCAATTGTTTCGGTTAGTCCAAAGAAACTTATAAAAAAGCCCATTCTTGGTCCATTTGCTTCACCAAAAACAACTTCGTAAATTAACTTAAACCAGTCTCTTAAATTTTTCTCATATCCATTTTCTTTTCCAGTTGAATAAACAATAGTTTGAATTTCTTCTGGTTCGAGAGATCCTTTGATCTCTTTTAATTTTACAATCAAATCTTCTAGTGCTTTTTTTTCTTTTTCATTTGGCTTTTTAAATTTTTTATTAGGCTCAACTTTATCTTTGAAATAATTTATTGCATATTTTGTAAGTCCATCAAGTATCGGGTGTTCTGTGGCTTTAATTTCTCGATGAAATCTATTTATAAATTTCCAAAGAATTTCATTATTGTCTGCATTGCTAGAACCAACTAAATTTAAAAGCATTGAAAAGGGCATAACTATTTTTTCATTTGGTGGATTTCCATTATGCACATGCCAAACGGGATTTAAAATTTGATCTTGTTCTTTTTGAGTGGGGAATTTTTCAATATAAGATAAATATTCATCGACTGTTTTTGGAACTACTTCAGAGTAAAGTTTTTTTGCCCTTTTGGGATTTGGATACATATATAGTGATAAACTCTCAGGTGATGCGTACCTTAGCCACTGTTCAATTGAAATTCCATTTCCTTTTGACTTAGAAATTTTTTCACCTTTTTCATCTAAAAATAATTCATACGCAAATCCATTTGGTGGGGTCTTGCCTAGTGATCTACAAATTTTATTGGATAAGATTGCGCTTTCAGTTAAATCTTTACCATACATTTCAAAATCTACATCGAAGGTAAACCATCGCATTGCCCAATCAACTTTCCACTGTAGTTTACAATTTCCATCTAAAATACTTGTTTCAATTTTTTCGCCATTATTGTCAAAAATAATTTTTCCTGTTTTTTTATTCATTTCTATTAATGGTATCTCAAGAACTTTTCCTGTCTGTGGACAAATAGGCAAAAAAGGACAATATGTTTTTCTTCTTTCTTCTCTTAATGTTGGTAAAATTATATTCATAATATCTTCATATTTTTCCAAAACTCTTGTTAATGAATTATTAAAAGTACCTTTTTTGTAGTTTTCAGTTGAGCTTTTAAAGATAAATTTAAAGTTAAACTTATTTAAAAACTCTTTAAGCATTTCATTATTATGTTCACCAAAACTATTAAATTTTTTAAATGGATCGGGAATATTAGTGAGCGGTTTCCCTAAGTTATCCTTCAAGACTTTGTTATTAGGAATGTTATCTGGCACTTTTCTGAGTCCGTCCATATCATCAGAAAAGGTTATCAATTCATGATCAATTTTTTGAATATGATTAAGAGCATTGATCATCATCGTAGTTCTAGCAACTTCACCAAATGTACCTATATGGGGTAAGCCACTAGGACCATAGCCAGTTTGAAAAGTGATTTTTTTTTTTTTTTTATAATATCTTTTTTGTC
>MDTF01019106.1_pt1 | contig 11540 bp, 8 predicted proteins | sample 811191 | NCBI WGS metagenome assembly MDTF01 (sample SAMN05326649, study PRJNA326480) | marine metagenome | isolation source: seawater | place: Southern Ocean | collected 2011
AGAAATTAAAAATGGCATTAAAAAACGATTTAATCCTTCGTGCTGCTCGTGGTGAGCAAGTTGAACGAACTCCTGTTTGGTTAATGAGACAGGCTGGTAGGATTTTACCTGAATATAGAGCAGTTAGAGCTAAATTAAGTGGCTTTAAAGAATTAGTTGAAACTCCAGAATTAGCTTGTGAGGTAACCATACAACCAGTAGACTTATTGGGTGTTGATGCAGCCATTATTTTCTCGGATATATTGGTGGTTCCTGAAGCAATGGGGCTTGAATATCAAATGATAAAGGGTAAAGGTCCACATTTTGAAAATACCATTAGATCTGAAAAAGACTTATCTAAAATCCACGTAAGTGAGCCATTAGAATTACAGTATGTTTTAGATGCCATTAAGATCACCAAAAAAGAATTAAACGATAGAGTTCCATTAATCGGTTTTGCGGGTGCTCCATGGACGATCATGGCTTACATGGTTGAAGGTTCAGGTTCGAAAACTTTTTCTGAAGCAAGAAAGATCTTGTATCAAAATCCAAAGTTGGCACACCAGTTGCTCCAAATGATAACGGATACAACAATTAGCTATTTGAAAGCACAAATTGAAGCCGGAGCGGATATGATTCAGATTTTTGATAGTTGGGCTGGTATTTTACCGTATGAGCAATATCAAGAATTTTCAGCTCGATATATTGATCAAATATGCAATGCTATATCTGGAGTTCCTAAAACAGTTTTTGCCAAAGGAGCCTATAGATCATTGGGTGATTTTGCTCAAATGAGCTGCAATACAATAGGTTTAGATTGGAATATGAACATTCAAGATGCTAGAACTGTTGTAGGTGACAATAGAACCCTTCAAGGAAATTTAGATCCTTGTTTATTATATGCTGATAAGCAAACCATTGAAACTGAAACTAAAAAGATGCTTGCTGCCTTTGGTGGTAAGCGTCATATTGCTAATTTAGGCCATGGTGTTTATCCGGATACAAATCCAGATAATGTTAAAGTTTTTATAGAAACAGTCAAAGCCTATCAATTCAATTAATTATGATGAAAAAGTATATACTTCTAGCAGGTATTTTCTCGTTAACTGCCACAGTTTTTGCTCAAACTAATTTGGTTCCAAATTACAGTTTTGAGTATACAGACAAAAAGCCTAAAAAAGGTGTTGGAGAGATGATCTTAGTTTCTCCTTGGTTTTCGCCTGATGAAGAAAATATTCCAGATTTATATTCTAAAGAAATAAAAAAAGAATACACAATTCCTGAAAATGTCTATGGATACCAAATGGTCAATAATGGGCAAAATTATGCAGGATTTAGAGCGTATGGTTACAAGGAAAAATTACCTCGCACCTTTGCTGAGGTGAAGCTTACTGATGGACTAGTAGAAGGTAAATCATATTGTGTGAGTTTTGACATTGCTTTAGCTAAGATTTCAAAATATGCATCAAACAATATTGGAGCTTATATTTCTTCATCTAAAGTTCGTATGAAAGATATTGAGGCGTGGACAATCAACCCTCAAATTATACATAGTCAGAACAAGGTTCACAATGATCAATACTTATGGGTTACCGTATGTGGAGTGTTTAAAGCTCAGGGTGGTGAAAAGTATTTAACCATTGGTAATTTCCATGATCAAAGTGACATGGATAGAGGTAAAGAAAATACTGAAAGAATGAAGCGCCCTAAAGGGTATACTCAATTACAGACGTATGATGCTTATTACTATCTAGACAACGTAAAGGTTATTAACCTTGAAGAACTGGCTTCTTGTAATTGTGAAGAAGGCGATGATGCTAACGATATGCAAGTTGTTTACAGTGAGAATGTAAGTGAAGATATTGATATGGAAGCTGCTTCTCAAATCGAATTGGAGAAGTTGTATTACGATCAAGGAAAAACTACAACAAACTCACCGAGTGCAATGGTTAACGTTATCCGTTTGTTGAAAGACAACGAAGATCTATCAGTTGAAATCGTTGGTCACTGCGACAAAACTGAAGCTCGTGAAAATCCAGAAATTTCAATGAAAAGAGCTGAAGGAATAAAAGAGTATTTAGTTGGTAAAGGAATAGATGCATCTCGTATGAGTGTTAAAGATGCCAAAGCAACTGAACTTATTGATGAAACAGGAACTAAAGCTGGTGATGCGCAAAACAGACGTGTTACTTTTAATGCTAAGTAAACTGTGTATAAAATATGTATAGTTAAACCCCGAAGTTGATTCAACTTCGGGGTTTTTGTTTTTAATTCGCTATTGATGGAAAATAGATATAACGCCAAAACGATTCGTGCTTGGACTTTCTATGACTGGGCCAATTCAGTTTATTCATTGGTGATTTCTACTGCTATATTTCCAATTTACTACAGTGCTGTCACTATAATTGATGAATCTGATAAAGTAGATTTTTTAGGGAGAACATTCACCAATACAGCATTGTATGATTATGCTATGGCCATCTCTTTTTTGTTTATTGCATTTATTTCTCCATTGTTATCCGGATTGGCAGATTACTCAAGCAGAAAGAAATCTTTTCTAAGAAGGTTTTGCTATCTCGGAGCAATTAGTTGTTCAGCACTCTTTTTTTTCGATTCTATATCAACCTTATGGTTAGGCCTTGTAGCCAGTATGACAGCAAGTGTTGGTTTTTGGGGGAGTCAGGTGTTTTACAATGCTTACTTACCAGAAATTGCACACCGTTCACATCAAGATAAAGTGAGTGCTAAAGGATATGCTTTTGGCTATATTGGTAGCTCGATCTTGTTGATTTTATGCCTCGTTCTAATCGAAGGATATGAAATGTTTGGGTTCCCTGATAAAGGAATTGCAACACGATTCACTTTTGTGTTAACAGGTCTGTGGTGGGCTGGATTTGCACAAATTACATTCAAATCATTACCAGAACCTGAAGAACGTAGATCGATACATTGGAAAACTCTTGTCAATGGATATGAAGAGTTGAGGAAGTTTTGGAAATCATTAACGCATGATCCAAAACTGAAGGTGTTCTTAGCTGCGTATTTCTTTTTCAGTATGGGTGTGCAAACGGTAATTTTATTGGCTTCAGTTTTTGGAAGTAAAGAATTAGGTTTAGAGAGTTCAAATTTGATTGCTACTATTCTAATCATCCAATTTGTAGGTGTTGCTGGAGCATATTTGTTTAGTATGATTTCCAGAAAATTCGGGAACATCATTTCGCTTATTTCAACTGTAATTATCTGGATTGGGATATGTTTCGCGGCATACATTATGGATGGAAATGATCCTAATGTACAATATCAATTCTATGCCTTGGGTGGTGTTGTTGGTTTAGTAATGGGAGGTATTCAATCTCAAGCCAGGTCTACCTATTCTAAAATGCTTCCTGAAACTGGTGAGCATACAACCTACTTTAGTTTTTACGATGTAAGTGAGAAATTTGCCATTGCTGCTGGTATGTTTGCTTTTGGCTATATCGAAGAAATTACTGGAAATATGCACAACTCAGCATTAGCCTTGGGGATTTTCTTCATTATCTCACTCGTATTTTTATTGCGAACAAGACAGCTTTGGAAAGCGTCTAAAACGGCTTAACTTCTTATTTTTGCCATTCATATGGACAGCAAAGTGTACGATATCGCCATTATTGGTGGCGGCATAGTTGGAGCAGCAACTTTTTACAAGCTTCACAAGAGATTTTCAGACAAGAACATCCTATTAATCGATAAAGAAGATCGTTTGGCTAATCACCAAACAGGAAATAATAGTGGTGTAATTCACTCAGGTTTGTATTACAAGCCGGGGAGTAAGAAGGCTGTAAATTGTGTGAAAGGCCGTAAAGAGTTGGTAAGCTTTGCTAATCGATATGGTGTTGATCATGATGTTTGCGGTAAGGTTGTAGTTGCAGCAGACAACTCTGAACTTCCTCAAATGGACAAAATCTTCAATATCGGTTTAGAGAACCAGATTGAAGGAATTGAAAAGTTAACGGGTGATCAAGTAAAAGAAATTGAACCGCATTGCGAAGGTGTAGCTGGAATATGGGTTCCTGTTACAGGAATCATTGATTTTAGAGGCGCAACTGAAAAAATGGTTGAGGTTGGTTTAGGAATGAATCCAAACTCAGCAGTTAAATTAGGCGAAGAAGTTACTGAAATCGAAAACTTAGGTGATGAGTCAGTAATTATCACTTCCAAAGGATCACACAAAGCAAAATACCTCATTTTCTGTGGAGGTTTGCAAGCCGATCGTTTGGCTAAAAAAGATGGTGTAAAGCTCAAAGAAAAGGTTGTTGGTTTCAGAGGCGATTACTATGAGCTAACTGACGAGGCTAAACACAAAGTCAAGAATTTAATTTATCCAGTTCCTAATCCTGATTTTCCATTCTTGGGTGTTCACTTTACTCGAATGACAAATGGAGAAATTGAATGTGGTCCAAATGCGGTATTTACATTCAAACGTGAAGGTTACGGAAAAACCGATTTCGATCTAAATGATACGCTTGATGCGTTGAGTTACAAAGGAACGTGGAAGTTGTTCATGGAAAACATGAGCTTCGGTATCAATGAGTATCGCAGGGCATTCTCTAAAAAATTGTTCTTAAAAACATTACAGCGTTTACTTCCATCTCTTGAAATGGATGATTTGAAACCAGGTAGAAGTGGAGTAAGAGCATTGTTGTTGAGTGAGCAAGGTGATACTCGTGATGATTTTAGAATAGAGTACAGCGAACACGGTAAAAGTATTCACGTATTAAATGCTCCTTCACCAGCCGCAACTGCATCGTTAGCAATTGGCGATGATGTAGCTGAAATGGCTGCTCAGCATTTCCATTTAGGGTAATAATTTTATTACCCTTCTATCACTTTAAACTTGTGAAGGATATCATCCCATTGCCAAATAAAGTTGGCCATCAAATCGTCTAAACGTTTTAAAAACATCGGGTTTGGTGTCTGCATGTGCTTAAAATACTCTTCTTGATATTCATTCAAGTTGTATTTAAAGAACACGGCCTTAGACATGGCGTAGTGCGTGTTTTTAGATGGATGGTTGATACGCTTGAAGTACGATTGGTATTGGTGAATCAATTCTTTCATTTCAGGTAATGAAAGTTCCAATACTTGCGCAAATTTTCGAATAACTTGATCGGTGATTCGAATATCTTGGTAGTCGTTAAAATGATTGGGAATAAATTGCAGGTTTCCTGCAATAACAATCATTAAAAACTCATCACTGTTTTCAGCAGCAATTTGGGGGTGCTGTACAAATGAGGGGTCGTTGTTGATTATAGCGGCAACGTCCTCAAAACTTGAATCTACCAAGTGAATGAGAGAGTTAACAAAATAATCTGCCAACTTTGATTCCGAGATTTTCTTCTTGAAAAGAATGTCGAACATATAAACCGCTTGCTTTTTCGTTGAAATACTTCTACAAGTACAAACTTATAAAGCTCTAAAACGAAGTTTTGAACAATCTAAAATCAATTGTTAACAAAGTTTTCAACTAATTAACAGTCGGTGAAACTAGGACGAAGCTTTATGAAATGGTTAAACGCGTTAACTTTCTGTAAACTAGATATAGCCTGACATTTACTTGGTATAGTTTTACTTTCTCAACCGTAAAACACTGTGTCATGAAGAAGCTCTATTTAGTTAGACATGCCAAATCCAGTTGGAAAGACACCTCACTACACGATAAAGATAGACCTTTGAAAACCAAAGGAATAAACGATGCATATAAGATTGCAGAGCGAATTGCATCAAAAAATGTATATCCAGAATTAATTCTGAGTAGCTCTGCAACTCGAGCATGGCATACGGCCAGAATAATGTCCGATGTTTTGCAATATCCAATCAATAGAATCCGTGTGAAAGACACACTATATGAGTGTAACAAGAATTCGATTTTCAATGAATTATCACTTACAACAACGGATATTGAATCGGTAATGCTAATTGGGCATGACCCCAGCCTAACCAATTTCGCAAACTTATTTTTACCCAAGCCAAAGGAAAAAATCCCAACTTCAAGCATTCTACATTTTGAATTTGATTGCGATGAGTGGAGCGAATTGAAAAATGTTCCAGCTAAACTCATATTCTTAGAATCTCCTAAAAATTAATTTTGAAGTATGTTAGAAGTACTTGAATACCTCAATAAAAAACCTGGGGCAAAAAATATCCCCATCATTAATCGTGAAATCAGTTGGTTGGCGTTTAACGCTCGAGTTCTTCAAGAAGCAGAAGACGAAGATGTGCCCCTTTTTGAACGACTTCGATTTTTAGGTATTTTCTCAAATAACTTAGATGAATTCTTCCGTGTTCGCGTGGCCACGGTAAAACGTATGGTTTTACTCAAAAAAGACATTCGTGATCAGTTGAATGATGAACCTAAGAAATTATTGGCTCAAATTCAGAAAACAGTACTGAAACAACAGAGTGAATTCCAGCGCATATTTGATAATTTAAGCGATAAACTGGATGAAGAAGGAATTCACATCATTAACGAAACGGAGTTAAGTGAAGATCAAGGAGCTTTTGTAAAGCAATATTTTCATACTAAAGTGTGGCCAACTTTAATTCCTTTGATGGTTACCAAGAAGAATTTTCCGTCATTAAAAGATGCATCAATCTACATGGCCATTAAGCTATTCAATAGCGAAACTCCAGACGATGTTAACTATTCATTACTGGAGGTGCCAACTAAAAGTTTATCTCGTTTTCTGGTTATCCCAAGTATTTCAGAGCATAAATATGTGATTCTTTTAGAAGATGTAATTAGATATTGTTTGCAAGAGATTTACTCTATTTTGAACTATGATCGCTTTGAGTCATATGTTATTAAAATTTCTCGCGATGCTGAACTGGATTTAGATAGTGACATTACAAAAAGCTTTCTAGAGAAAATGAAAAAAAGCTTGAAACAGCGTAAAAAAGGTGATCCAGTACGCTTTGTTCACGATCGTGATATGCCTAAAGATTTACTTCAATTTTTAATGACATGTATTGATGTAGGCAAAACAGACAATATCATTCCAGGAGGAAGGTATCATAACTTCAAAGATTTTATGGGCTTCCCTAATTTGGGCAGGAGAGATCTTGAATATTCTAGGATCAACCCAATTATGCATCCTGACTTTAAGCCTTATCAAAGCATTTTAGATGTGATGAAGGTAAAAGATGTGATGTTGCATTATCCGTATCAATCCTTCAACTCATTTATCGATCTTTTACGAGAAGCAGCAATTGACCCAAGAGTAAAGAGTATTAAAATCACCATTTACAGATTGGCGAAAGACTCTAAAGTGGTTAATGCATTGATCAATGCAGCCAAAAATGGTAAAAAGGTAACGGTTGTACTTGAGCTTCAAGCTCGATTTGATGAAGCTGCCAATATTAAGTGGTCAAGCACCTTGCAAGATGAAGGGGTGAAAGTGTTGTTTGGGCTTCCAGGGTTAAAAGTTCACAGTAAAATCTGTTTGATTTCAAGAAAAGAAAACAATCGCTTGGTTCATTATACTACGGTGGGAACAGGAAACTTCAATGAATCTACAGCCAAAATTTATAGTGACTTAAAGCTATTTACTTCTGATAAGCGAATTACTTCAGAAATTGTACGCATCTTTCATTTGTTAGAAGGAAAATTACATACACCAAGTGTATATCGTCATTTGGTTCCATCTCCAACTCACTTGAGAACCAAGATGGTTCAGTTGATAGCAAATGAGATTAAAAATGCTCAAGCAGGAAAAGAAGCTTACATCTATTTAAAGATGAATAGCTTGGTTGATCCAGATTTAATTTCGAAGTTATATGAAGCTAGCAATGCTGGTGTGAAAATTAGATTGAATGTTAGAGGTATTTGCTCAATTACTCCAGGAAAGAAGGGGTTAAGTGAAAATATTGAAGCAATCAGTATCATTGATAAATTTTTAGAGCATACTCGAGTTTTCATCTTTGCCAATGGAGGTAAAGAACTGATGTACATATCATCTGCCGATTGGATGGGAAGAAACTTGGATAGTAGAGTAGAAGTTACTTGTCCAGTTTATGATCAATCGATTCAACAAGAAGTTAGAGATTTCTTAGAAATTCAGTGGAGAGATAATGTGAAAGCCCGTATTTTAGATGCCAAGCAAGAAAACAAATTCAAAGTAAGAGGTGATCATGAAGATAAACTTCGAAGCCAATTTGCTTTGTATGACTACTACGAAAAAATGTTGGAGGGTTAATTGAAGCTTCAAAAGTTTGGCGCAATTGATATAGGGTCTAATGCCATGCGATTATTAATCGCGCAGGTATTGGAAGATGAAGATGGTGTAAATTTCAAAAAAGTGTCTTTGGTTCGATTACCCATTAGATTGGGGCAAGAAGCTTTTACCGATAAAAAGATTTCGGACGATACTTATACGAGATTCATTCAAGGGATGATGGCTTATAAATACTTGCTTGAGGTACATCAAGTGGTAGCATTTAAAGCCTGTGCTACTTCAGCAATGCGCGAAGCCAAAAACGGTAAAAAAATCGTTGATGAAATCAAGGACAGAACAGGAATTGATGTTGAAATAATAGATGGAAAAGTAGAGGCTGCTTATATCTTTAATGGACACTTTCACGACCAGTTAGACAACGATAGTAATTACATTTATGTTGATGTAGGTGGTGGTAGTACAGAGGTTACTATATTATCTAATGGTCAAATTAAATCATCAAAATCATTTAAAATTGGTACTATCCGGTTGCTAAACGATATGGTAACCGATACGGATTGGGCTAAAATGAAAGCTTGGATCAAAGCTCAAACCAAATCACTTGATCACGTTGAAATGATTGGATCTGGTGGAAACATCAACAAGTTGTATAAGCTTGCTGGAAAATCAACTCCACGTCCGATGCTTTACCATGAATTAAAACAGATTAAGAATGAATTGAGCACCCTTTCGTTTGAGCAACGAATGAAGAAGTATAAGCTTAATCCCGATCGATCTGATGTAATTGTATTAGCCGGGGAAATCTATTTTTCGGCTATGAAATGGAGCGATGCTAGTATCATTCACGTACCTAAAATCGGGTTAACTGATGGTATAGTAATGGACTTATATCAGAAACACATTGGTGGAAATAATTAGTCTTTAACAACTAACATTTGCCCTTCGAAAATCTCACCGTTTTTAGCAGCTTTATAGGTGTATCCTTTTGGCGCTGTAGATGTGATTTCTACAAAAAGCGTATCGGTATCCGAGAAATCTAAACCTTTAGACTGATTGGTTTTCACCAACCACAATTTGTACGAGCACGGTGATGTCCATTCAATTTGGTATTCATCAATAAAGCCGCTATTAGCTGTACTGTATTCTTTCTGAATTCCATCTTTTCGGATAATTCGAACGTCACTTTTTTCAGAGAAAGTGAATTCACCCGTTTTAAACTCAGAACAATCTGTGGGATTGTTATTAACTTGTGAACAACCTAAAATAGTTGATACAAGAAGAAATGAGATGGGGTTGAAGATGAATTTTATTTGCTCCACTTTTCAATGCAATCTTTAACTACCTGCAAAGTTATTGGTTTCGTGATATAATCATCCATTCCAGCGTCTAAACATCGTTCTCTATCGCCTTCAAGAGCATTTGCTGTCATAGCAATTATCACTGGTTGATGTTCTGGTTTAAACTCTTTTCGAATGAGTTTTGTAGCTTCAAATCCATCCAATTCAGGCATTTGTATATCCATAAATAAAAGGTCGTAATCTTTTTGCTTTAGCATTTCAACTGCCTCAGCACCATTGGATGCGATGTCAGGAATGATGTTGATTTTGGATAAAATCAGTCCGATCAATTTTTGATTGATTAAATTATCTTCAGCAACTAAAATTGAAACAGAATTCGATGGTTTTTCACTTTCTTGTTGAATTTGTGTTGGGTTTGTTATTTCGGCAATTTGCTGTGGAGTTACATTTTCGAACGGGATTTTAAAGTGGAATGAAGTTCCTTCACCAAAGGTGCTATCAACCCAAATATCACCTTTCATGATTTCTATAAATCGCTTACAAATTACCAATCCTAAACCCGTTCCACCGTATTTTCTAGTTGTAGAAGAATCTAGCTGTTTAAAAGGTTGAAACAGATCTTTTAATTTTTCTTCTTTTATTCCGATACCAGAATCTGTTACCGTAAATTCAATTTCACTTTGCTCAGAGGGATTTTCAATTAATTTCAGATCAATATGAATGTATCCAGACTCGGTAAATTTAACGGCATTACTCATTAAATTGATCAAAACTTGTCTGAGTCTAACAACATCTCCAATTATGTATTGTGGAAGTTTTTGATCAAAAGTTATGCGAAGATCAACCTGCTTTTCTTGAGCCTTTGATTGAATGAGAGAGGCTGAATCGTTAACTGCTTGCTTGATATCGAACGGAGCTTTTTCGATTTCAATTTTACCAGATTCAATCTTTGAAAAATCCAAAATCTCGTTGATGATATTCATCAACGTTTCACTGCTCAGGCTAATAACTTTAAGCAGTTCTTTCTGATTTTCGGTAAGTTCTTCATTCATCAACAAACTCGTCATTCCAATTACTCCATTTAAAGGAGTACGAATTTCATGACTCATTGTAGCTAAAAACTCAGCTTTAGACCTTGCAGCTTCTTCTGCTTGATTTTTTGCTTCTCTTAACTCCGCCTCGCGCTTTATTGACTTGGTGATGTTTTTACTGAAACCCACACACCCAGCAACTTTTGAATGATCATTAAAAATGGGATAGATGGTGGTTTCCATCACAATGAATTGGTCTTCTATAAAAGACTCTACCTGAACATGAACAATCTCTCCACTAAAAACGCGCTTGATTTTTGGATTCCAGAAATCAGCTGTTTTTTGTTTTGCACCATGAAATACTGGCGCTCCAACTTTTGCGTCAAAGCCAAATTGCGCATCAGCAAATTGTTTGAAAGGTTGATTGAATGTAACCAAGTTTAGGTTTTTATCCAATGAGAAAATAAGCTGATCGGTGTTTTCAATAATGGTTTTCAGTTGAGCTTCGCGTTCAGATAATTGCTTGGTTCTTCTTTTTAATTCCGTTTCGAATCTTCTATTTCGAATACCATTCTGAATGTGAAATGAAACGAACGAAATCAATAAAATGCCGATAATTCCTAGAGAAATAATGACGATGTAAGTGGGCTTTTTGTACCAAGGCCAATCTACTTTAAAGGAGTACACACCATACGAGAATTTAGGTGAATTATCCATCAATGAAGTTACTCTCAATTCTAGTTTATAATCACCTGGAGCAAGTTGTGTAAATTCAATATTTCCATTCTCATTTATGACATTCCAATTGGTATCGAAGCCAATTAATCGGTACTCCCGAATCATGTTTTCGGGATAAGAAAACACAGGGCATGAACTTTCAAAAATGATCCGTTTGTCTTCTTGTGCAACCATCAACTTTTCGTTGACTTTGTGCGATTTTCCATCAATGTTTATTGATGAAATAAAGATGTTTGAAGGTTGAATGTTCGGAATGGCTTTGGTATCGAAAATAACCATTCCAT
>MDTF01009842.1_pt1 | contig 11535 bp, 1 predicted proteins | sample 811191 | NCBI WGS metagenome assembly MDTF01 (sample SAMN05326649, study PRJNA326480) | marine metagenome | isolation source: seawater | place: Southern Ocean | collected 2011
AAGCAGCTAGTGAAGGTACAGCAATGATTGTACCGCTTTTACGGATACGTAACGTACAAGAAACGGATGAACCAGCAACAATATTACTTTTTTGACATTTCATACTGGCTGAATATTCAGCCAGTTCCGCAGGTGACGTTTGCACGAGAGCTATTGATGCAAAAGATAAATCATTTTGATGTAAATGTCCACTCAAAGCAATTGAAGTTTCATTGCCTGAGGCCGGTGCAACATTTAAAGTAGCAACGTATTGTGCACGCATACCACGAAGACTGGAATCGAATGAAATATCATCCACTGATTTCTCATTATTACGAACAATAAAAGAAGAATCAAAAGGAGAAGCACCGGCACCAAATTTAACGTGCAGAGTAGATCTTTCTTTATAGGTAATTTGTTTTGGATTTTGATAGGAATCCACCAAGAAAAAGAAACAATTAAATGAAGTCAATGCCATAACATCTAATTTTGTAGGACATACAAATTTAGATAGCGTTGTATCGGTGGCACCAGCTTGAATGTTTCTTTCAACAGATGCAGTTTGTGACAAAGAGACATCGTACAACAAAGTAGCATTGAACACCAGTACACCCGCAGTACGTACAGTCATAGTAGCAGAAAAGACATTTCTTTTGGACCATTTAAATCCGGTAAATCCTTGTCTAACACCAAATTGATCGTAGGCACGTAGTTCTAAATAATTCGCCAAAGAAGAGTTCGTGACTGGATTAGAATAACTATCAAACACACTCATAGAACATTCTACAGCATCTCCCGCCACTAAATTACCACCAGAACCTCGAACAGCAGGACGACATTGCATTTGAGAACGTGAAAGATCAGCAGGTCCATGTGTCACATCAACATGAATCTTTGCTTCATGAAGACGCATACGATCTGATCCAATTTGTGACATACCAATATCAATATCAACTCTTGCCGCATACCTTGGTGAAAACGTAGCAAAATATAAACCGTTCCCTTTGTAAACAAATGCTGTTTTATTAGCGGTTACAGATGCATCCATGGATAACATAGAACCAAAATTTTCATCTACAACAGGTACATTTTGAATAGTTTTTGGCTGAACGTAACACGTAATCATATCACCAACAATGCCAGCAAGACTACAATAGGCCTGTGAATACGATTCCGATATTTTAGCTTGTTGAACAGAAATGGAACGAATACCACCAAACAATGTAAACGTTGTAGTATTTTTGACATCAACCGACAACACGGCTTCTACTGCCGGTGCTTGAATAGAAACAACAACAGCACCAGAGGACTCTTCCAAATACATTTTGTAAAACAATGGTGTATTACTACTTGATCCTACTGTTGCCATTAAATTAGATACGTGTGAATTATCAGCACGAATTGAATTTTTATATTTGTCAGCAAAATGAAGACGACATCCAAGTGTACCACTTGTAAATACAGAGTCAGCACATTTGAACCATGATTTCGATGGATCCACATTACCGGCGGTTACTTCTACATCGTATTCTGCAAAAACAATAGTTCCATCACTTTTACGAAAGGAAACTTTCAATGACCATTTACTGGCACGAGTTAAATCAACATAAAGTGCATATCTACCTTCGTTTAACCAATCTTTTTCGCTGTTATAAATTGAACCACGAACAATGGCACCAGTTGTCGAATCACTTGCTTCGAAAGATAGGATGTTTCCCATGGAAATTGATCCACTTGGATTACCATATTGATCTACAACATCTACTTCGCAACGAATAGTACCCACTGATTGAGAAGGAACACAAGCTAATTTAGCATTCGTAGGAACGTCTTTAGATAAAACTATTCCAATATCGTTGTTAATACTACCAGCATACATTGATGTCATTGTATTTATATCAGCAGAACCATCGGCATTGTAAAAAGCACGAATAGAAAGAGCAGATGCTACCGTTGAACGAACCGTAAAAGTATAACGACCACCAAATCCACTAAATTCAACTTTTGATACATCAACAATTCCTCCACTTCCACTGACAGCGTCAACAACAAATGCCGAAGCTAAAGCACTGCTACCAACTTCTACACCTTCAGATAATCTTCTACCACCATTGCTGGATGTACCAGTACTGATGGCATTAATGTAACACAGAATTGGTGTACCAGCTACTTCACCATCTGCACCACCTGAACTTTGGCAACCAACCGTAGAATTAATGGAAGATAAACGAATGGATTCAGTTACCGTGACATTCAACATAAAATTATTTGAATCACCAATTGGTGTAGCGGAAGTCGATGGACGTGACGGCGTCGATAACAATCGTACACCTGCACCTAAAGTTGTCATGTAAGATGGTGCATTAAACGAAACACGCATAGTGTTTCCAAAAGATGACTCTACAGATGGAACCAATTTATCTATCAATTGATCGTCGGTATGACGAAACAGTACATCTACACTTTCTTGTGGTACTTGTGTCGTCACGTCAATACCATTACCTTGATTATCAAAGAACGATACGTCGCAGGATACAGCAACCATAGCAGGAGATGTTTCGGGACAAACAACACGTGAAGTAGATGGATTAACAACACCAGCTCGTACAGTAGTACTGGAAACATCGCCCATGGCTACACCACCATAACTGACTTGACTCAACCATTTATCAGCAGCTTTTGTCACTGTTGTACGTAACGTATACTCTGCAACAGTTACATTTGGACCAAGTTCAATGACACGAACGGTTGTTGCAGTAGCACTTGCACGAATTGGACCTAATTGAAGTGCAACTTGATTACTTTCAACATTGAACGATTTTCCATGTTCCGTTCCGTCAATTGGATTTTTGTAAGCATCAAATGTTAATACAGTACACCGAATAGGTAAAGGTAATTGAATAGAAGAATCACAAGTTACTTCAGATGCTTGTGGATCAATTGAACCAGGTAATACTTGAATGGTTGATCGAAATGTCAACTCTAATTCAGAACCAGGTCCATTTGAATACAATACTTTAACCGCAACCCCATTGCCAGCAGTCGTTGTTGCTCTAGGCGAAAAAGAAAATTGATATATACCTGCATCTGAAAATTGAACACCACCATCTGGAACACGCATAATTTCAGTAGGTGCTATTGCTACAGCTGAAAATGCTGGACCTAATGATGCACCGGGACGGGCAGCCGTAATAGCTTCATAAGCTAGAATTGTACATTGCACAGTTTCACCTGCAATGATAGAAAGAGGAGTACATACGAAAGTGGACGTATCTGCATCTAAAACAGTACCCGCTACTTTTGTTGTTGTAGTTGCACCAATGTTAGTATAATTACCTGTAATATCAGATAACGATGCAACAGACAACGTTAATGTTTGACCTTTTGTTGGTGTAAGAAATGCAATTAAATATCTTCCCATTCCATCCATTTCGGTTTTAATATCGTACGATGTTGAACTAGGTCGAATGTTTACAGACATAGCATTTGCTGTAAATATATCTGTAGTTGCTGCATTTCCAAATGTATCATAGGCTAAGACAGTACACGATACTTTAGTACCTGATGGAACTTTGACTGGACATCCTAAACTACTAAATCCTGCTGTAGGATCAATTGATCCAGAGGAAGCGATTACATTTTGTGCAAGTGCTAGTGCTTGACCATTTACGGAAGGAACAATGGACCAACTACCAGCACGTCGAAGTGGAAGTATTAATAAATACTCACCAAAACGTACAAAACTTGAACCAAACACTTCAACTTCACGTGCAATAATTGCAGATGAATGTGCTCTTGATACTTTCAAAACTGCAACTGGACATGGTTCGTTACGATAACCTGCACAGGTAACGGGACAATTGATCATGACAGTTTTGTGATTCACATCATTTTCATTGGTACATACATTCCAACCAGTCTGCATTCCATCACAACCACAACCTGTAGAAAATCCACTACATGTTGCTGCGTCCCACATTCTCCATGCAGCCTCTTTTGCACTAGCAGTACATGCATCTACAACATAGTTAGCTTTAGCTGAAAGAGCAGTAGCTTCGTCAATACCACCGACACGATTTCCATATACATCAAATGTTTGCAACGTACATGTCGTATTTTCTAAAACAATATGAGCATGACACCCAACAATTGTACTTTTTGGATAAATGGCAGCACCAATCACAGTATTAGAGATTGCATTACCCAATGGTTGTACAGTGGTTCCTACGAGATATTCAATTTTAATATTGGTAATACCAGCACTAGTTGGAACAACAACGAAACGAAATTGACCGGATTCCGCACCGACAACTTCAATATTATTAATATCAATACGATACATATTTCCACTGTCATCAACTGTAATGCGAAAAGCATAAATCAATGCTGTATCTGAAACAAGTACACCGGTTGGAGAAGTTGCCGTGATTGTACATGAAATTCGATCTCCTGCTACTACAGTAGCATCCATTGAACTACATACTAATGTAGATAAAGTTGATGAAAGATCTCTTTGAACTGCATTGACTGTTTGAACGGAACCGGCAGTAGTTAATGCACCAACTGTAGATTTACCACTAGAGAACGCATCACGCAAAAACATAGTAACTGGAATAGCAGATGCAACGACGGGTGCAACAAACGAAAGTTTAGCTTGACCTGTGACAGATACAATAGACATTGACCAGTCACGTTGTTGTCCTCCAAAAGTTGGATAAAATCTGGAAACATCAGAAGAAGTAAACATAGTTGGATTACCAAAAACATCAATACCTGATACGAGACAAGACGCTTTACCACCGCAAAGTACTTCTGGATCACACAACATATTACTTTGAACTGCAATTGGTGTACTTGCATCTACATTGATTTCTTGATCATGAATCAATGTGGGTGGTGAAGCAGCATCATGAACAACACGAAGATTCCAAGTTTGTGATTTTGTTAAATTGGCACGCACACGATAACGATTAGGTACGTCCCAAACAGTAGTTCCTGCTTCACTTGATTCGGTTGGATCGATCGTATGTAATGTTTCCAATCTAAATAAAGTAGCTTCACTTTTTCTACCACTTGGATTTCCATGTTGATCGTATGTTTCTAGATCACAAAACGTATAACTACCAACAGTGCGTGAAACACAACGCAGTAATTTTGTATGCGAAGGTGAGATTTCACCGGCACGAATAAGAATAGATTGACTAAGGCCAACACGAGAAAATGCACCTTCACTTTCAATTTTAAGTACTTGTAAAGTAGCAGAAGCAGATGTTGCACCTAAAAAGGTTGGAACAAAACGTACCACAAATCTATTGTCTATTTGATGTGTAATAGTCACTGCAGGTTGTAATCCACCGATATCTATTTTTGCAGCAAGAACAGCAGCCATGCTGGGTTCAGTCAATGGATTTCCATTACTAAACAAAGATACAATACAATCAACAGGTTGACCGGCATACAAATTAGTCGTTGGTGCTGGACATTTAACAGTTGTCGCAGCAGCATCTAATTCTACTGTACGAACAATTACAGCTTCAGTTGTACTTGTAACATCTTGCTCACTTTTTAAAAAGGTTTCTGTGGATTGATGAAGAACACTGACTTGAATTGTTTGTGGCAAAACTGGTGTTCGATAATGAATTGTATAAAATCCCATTATCGAACTTGGTTTTACAAATGCTAACAACATTTCTGTCGCAGCATTGTTGACATCTTGATCCAATGCAATTCTTACAGTTAATTCAGCAGCACCATTCGCACTACCAATAGTTAACGTATCTACTGCATTGGAATATAAATCTAAGGCACGTACTTTACATTCAGTCGAAAGTTTAGGACCAAGTGCAACATCAACACATGTAAACGTACTAGTTGTAGACGCAAATGGACCAGATGCAACAGATACTTCAAAAGGTTCTGTACTAATTACTTGACGTCCAGAATTTAAAACATATTCTATGGAAATCGACCACAAACCAGATTGACGAATATTCAGAGATTGTGTAAATTTACCAATCTTGCCAACAAATGCAGGAGCCGTTGTAGATTCAATTTCATTGGTTCCAGATTGTGCACGAATGAATAGACTGTTTTCGGCATCAGCACCTCCCGCAGGATTATTGTATTGATCAAAAAGTGATATGGCACAATTTGTTTCAACTAATATATCAATACTAGTACATCTCAAATTACCTGAAGCAACTTTAGCCGGTGAAATGGCAAACTTAATACCAATAGGACTAGTTCCTAACAAAATAGAAGATGTACGACTCATTTCATAGGTTGGACGAACTACAACAGAACCTACTCGTTTTGGTGTAAACGAACAAGTGAATTGATTTGTATTTGGTGTATGTACCGTTACGGCTTCAATAGTTTCACCGGCAGAAGAACGAATGTTACAAACGAAAGCAGCACGAAGAGCAGATTGAATGACTTCAATACCATTTGCATCAACTGCATTAATTGTACATTGAGTGTATGTGCCGGCTACTACTTTGCCTTGCGGATTACATCGAACAGATGTTAGTATCGCTGAAAGTTCAACAGGATAGGCAGTCACATTTAATTCTCCAACTAATTCAAGAGAAGGTCTTTGAAATATTTTGACGCCTACAATATGAGCCAAACCTGGACGTACATTCATATTAACGACATGACCATTTCCATCTAAAGATGGATACACATCTGGAAATGCACCGGCAGGTGTGACTTGTATTAAATAGGTTTTAGATTGTGTAGAAGTAGGTGGAACAATGTTACCAAATGTATCTCTACCGGTAACAATACATACCAGTTTTGTTCCAGTTACAACATCAGACGGACAAGACAATGAACTTTTAATAGGATCCAGTTTACCTGGAAGCATTACTAAAGAACCTACTTGTAACGAAACAAGTCTAACAGCATCAGTAACATGCATGGTCCATGTATCTGCTCGATACATTCCCGTAAAACTGTACTTTACTGATTTATCATATCCTACTAATAAAAAAAAAAATATTGAAAAGAGAAAAAAGACAAAATTAGCTTTGTTTATTAGTAGGATATGATAAATAAAAAAAAAAGGGTAATAATTTTACTTACCCAACGCTGAAAAAGTCGACACACCAACAACAACATCTAATTCATTTTTGGAATCAATTACCAAGTGTGCAATTAAATCACTACTTGTAATTGGTACATCATTAAAATATATATCACGATACATTACTGTACACATAGCTGCACCTTGTGTTTGTACAAGAGATGTACAAACAAATTTAGAACTAGCGACGTCGATTAAACCAGGTACGACATCAAAAGATGGCCCAACAAGTTGAACAGAACGTGTACCTGCATTGTACAAAGTAGTAACGGAATAGGTACCTGTTTTAGGTAAACGAAACGATGCAGTATACAATCCAGGTTGAACTCCGTCATACGTAACATCGGCACGGGTCAGAATTTGTTGAATACCTTCATGGAATACAGTCACTTGAAATGCACTACTCAACGCAGAGTTTTCTAATGCAGCACCGTGTTCATCAACAGGTAGTATGGAACATGTCACTAAATCATTGGCTGTTACAGATGTCTCCACGTTACAAGTAGTAATTGATTTATTGACGTTCAATGCCATTTGAATGACTTGAACCGAGGTAGTTGCAAGCATAGTTGCCGTACTTGTTGTACCGCGATGAAGAACAGTTAAATTAAAAATACCAGCCAATGCTGGTGTAGCGTAGGTCAAGGAATAACCAAATTGCTTTTCTTCTGGTTCAAAACGAAAGTTTAATGGCGTTGGTTCAAAAATAGCTACAAATTGAATAGCTTGTGCATATGTTGGTGGTACGGCATTGCCATATTGATCGTTTGATTGAATAAAACATTTACCATCAGCAGCACCAGGTACTTCTGTTGGACAATGTACTGTTGAAACAACTGGATCAAAATTACCATTCTTGACATAGACAGCAGTTTTTTTCCCGATTTGAATACTTGCTGCAGTACCAGTAGTGGATTGCAGAATAAGAACAGACCATTCACCTGTTTTAGTAAATGAACCAAATGTAATAATATATTTAGATAATATAACATCATAGATCACTTCTGAATGTGCTACTGACAACCCGTTAAAGGAAGCTGTACCAGACAAAGCATTCAATACATTTGGATTTTTGACAACTAATTTATTATCAAATTGATCTCTGGGTTGAATTTGACAACTTGTGGTTTTGGTATCTGCTGTAATTTCACCACCTGTATTTAATGCACAACGTACAGATGAAGAAGATGCATCAAAAATACCAGGTGTCACTGCTACAGACATTGCATCACCGACTGCAATACGACCATTGGAAGACGAATACCAAAATAATATTTGTAATGTACCCACTGTAAATAAAAAAGAAAAAAATTAAAGAAAAAAATTAAAAGAAAAATATTAAAACATCTGAAAAACATCTGAAAAACACACTTTTATTGAAAACGGAAATCTTTCGTAGCCTTTTACAAAAAAAAGAACCAAAGAAAAAAACACAACAACCTTACCTGTAGTTGGTACAAATTCACTAATATATTTGCTAGATGTAGCTGAAAAAGTAACTTCTTGTTGTCCAAGATTATCAGATGTACCACGAGCAGAGACAATAAATGCTGGTGCAAGACCAGGTACAACAACTGCCACACCATCTGCATCCACAGCAGATAACGTGCATACAATAGGTGTGCCAGCTACTACTGATGTCGAAGAACAAGTAGTTGTTGTATTAGATGTTGATAATTGAGTTTGTACTACTTCCATACGTGCAGTAGTACCAATTTTAATTGGTGTTCCAGCTGCATCTAACAGAGCAACATCTACTGTAATATTTGAGGCCAGTGCTGGTGTTTCAAATGTAACGATCCACGAACTATTGCTTCCTTGTACTTGACTGAATTTAAACGGTAAGAAAGGTGTAAAATCTAAACGTAATTGATTAGCACTTTCTAATGAGGTTGGATTGGAATAAATATCACGCACATGAATCAAGATTCGTGCAGTAGCCGAAGCAGGCACTGTGTTTGGTGCAATATAAGTAGATGTTGCAGCATTTGGTGATTCTGCTACTACTGTAATAATTGGACTGGAGCGACCAACTTTTTCACTATTAAACGTTGTTGCCATTTGCCAATGTCCAGAAAATTTTAAAGCTGGAAAAGTAATTTGTACTTGACCAAGATCCACATCACCAGTCAAAAGTTTTTCATAGACACGATGTTCAATTGTCGTTGTCGTTGTCGTCGCCTTTGTAATTGGTGCATTGATAATATCTGTTTTGACCAATTCACCTGATCTAGGTTCATAACAACCAAGATCATTTTCACACAATGGCAATGTTGCAGTGGATGGAAAATGAACAATACAAGTACAAGTAAATGATGCATCACATTCTTTTTGAGCAGCTCTAGCAGTAACATGTCTTGTATTCATAGATTGAGTAGTACTCATACTTGCAGCAGCCTGTTTTAATGTAAGAATTTGATATTGATGAAGAAAGACTACAGGTGCGCGATGAAGTATGGGATCACTTCCAGCCATTGTTGCTGTTCCTGCAAAAACTGAAGCTATCTTTTTTCTGACAACAGCAGAATTATTGTATTCGTCACGTATCATAATAATACAAGACACATCGTTCGAAGCAGAAACCGGTTGTGGTGCACATTTTGATATAGAATTAGAAGCAGCTGGTAAACCAGGAATAATTGTTGTAACGTGTTGATAATTACCACCACCACTACTACTACTACTACTACCCACAGAACTTAAACCACTACTGTCACGATATAAAAACATTGTTTTAATTGTACCAGCTCTTTTAGCAACGATTGTAACAGTAAATTCACCAGGTCCAGTATATTCTACTGGATATTTTGTACCAGTAACAATTTCTGTATTACCTTCGATCTGGACGTGAAAAGCAGCCGACAACGCAGGTATGGTGACAAGTGCACCACTATCATCATAAGCTTCTAAACGACACGTGACTATGCTACCAGCTTCTACCGATGTATCACATTCTGCTGTTGTCAAATTGTGTGATAAACGTGTTTGAACAACAGTAACATTATGTGATGAACCGATGGGCAAGACATTCACTGTATTACTTTGAAGTTCTATCGCATACATTTGTACTTGAAGTATCGTAGATAATACAGGTGTACTAAATGTTGCCATGTAAACCCCACCTTCAGTGGGTTCCACATTAAACGTTGGGTTTGGATCTGTTTGTACACGAAATGTTTTTGCAACCGCTGAAGTTTCTTGGGCAGGATTTCCATAAACATCAAAAGTACGAATGTAACATGTACCAAGAGATGAAGAAGGTGCTTCTCCGACACAAGAAACTGTCGTATTTATCAATGCATATGGACCTGGATTGACAACAATTGAAACTGGATCTGTAATACCAGTGGTACTTGAATGAATCACAGCACCATCATAATTAATACCAATAGTCCATTCTCCAATATAAATTAATCGTAGTGACACTGAATATTCACCTTTTTTAATGAAATCAGCACCAATTCGATACACGGTGGAATGTCCACCAATAGAAAAAGAAGCACGGGTATAAAAGACATGTGCGGTATCTGCATCACCCGCAATATTATTAAATTTATCTCTTGTACGAATGGCACAATGAACAGATCCACCTGGAACAATAGGAAGCTTATCACAACGATACGTTGACATAGATGGAAGAACTGGTCCAGGAACAATATTATATGTAAACAATCCACCAATATCTGCCAAATAAGTACGATTAGCAGCATATGAAATACGTACTGTACATTGACCAGAAGAAGTTGGGGTGTATTGAACAGAATATTTGCCGGTAGTTTGATCGAAAGTGACCACAGTTGCAAGAGGAACTCCTTCATTCAAAACAGTTGGTGAAAATGCTGCACCAAAAGCGGGTTCACGAACAGGTGCACCTTTGTTGTCAAAAGCTTCCACTGTACATACCGAAGATGTACCTGCAACAACCGGTACAGTCATGGCACCACATTCCATTCTTGTTTCGTTACCTAAAGTCACCCGTCTGACGGTTACGTTTTGTGTTGCACCAATGCGAAGAGATCTACCTAATGTTTCAAAACCAGCATAATTAACAGATATCTTTAGACTGTCGGTCAATGATACTGGACGAAATTGTACTAAATATGCATTGCCACCAACACGAACATCTATTTCTTCTTTTGGAACAATACTTGGTGAAAATAAAGACAAAGCACTAGTAGATGGAGATACTACATTTCCATATTTATCTGAAAGTACAATTGTACAATGCGCAGTAGCAAGATACGGTACTTCCGATGGACATTGAAAAGTAGATTTACTTAAATAAGGTGTTGCAGAAGATACGAAAACTAAGTTTGCATCTCCTCCTACTTGAATACCATTTAATTCGACACGTAACATCCATTCACCAGCATTTGTCAAATCAGAACTGGAAATAGAATAATCGTAGAAAGACCCCATTGCCGTTACATTAGCACCTGTATTACGTTGAACAATGGACAAAACATTAA
>MDTF01015840.1_pt1 | contig 11531 bp, 8 predicted proteins | sample 811191 | NCBI WGS metagenome assembly MDTF01 (sample SAMN05326649, study PRJNA326480) | marine metagenome | isolation source: seawater | place: Southern Ocean | collected 2011
AATATATTACAAGGAGCAAATATGGTTTTCATTACTGCTGGAATGGGTGGTGGAACAGGAACTGGAGCAGCACATGTTATTGCCCGAGCAGCTAAAGAATTAAATATTTTAACAGTAGGTGTTGTAACACTTCCATTTTTGTATGAAGGCCCATCAAGAATGAGAAGAGCTCAACAGGGTCTTGAAGAATTAAGAAAACATGTTGATACAATAATTGTAATACCAAATCAAAATTTATTTAAAATTGCAAATGAACAAACTACATTCGAAGATTCATTCAATCTTTCGAATAATATTCTAATGCATGGAGTTCAAAGTATAACTGATTTAATGGTGAGACCAGGTTTAATTAACTTAGATTTTGCAGATGTTGAAACAGTAATGGCTTCAATGGGTAAGGCCATGATGGGAACAGGAGAGGCTGAAGGAGAGGGCAGAGCATTGAAGGCTGCAGAAATGGCGATCAGTAATCCATTAATTGATGACTATACTTTAAAGGGTGCAAAAGGATTATTAATAAATATTACAGGCGGAAAAGATCTTAAACTTTTTGAAGTTGATGAAGCTGTAAACAAAGTAAGAGCAGAAGTCGATCCAGAAGCAGAGTTAATTATTGGTGCCATCACCGATTCAGAACTTGATGGTAAAATGAGAGTTTCAATTGTTGCAACATCATTAGATGGTCAACAACCAGAAGCTAAATCTGTAATTAACATGGTACATAGAATACAGAATAGAAACCCTGGTTATTCAGATTTTGGCAGCGCAAGCTTGGCACAATCATTTAACTTTTCACCAAAAATGTCGAATCCAATCACACACGGAGCTAACGCATTAAAGTTAGAAAATGAGATTATTGCAGATTCGGTTACAAACAATATTTCATCAAAAGTGGTAGATGAGCAAACTAATAACAATCATGAAGTTGAGAGTGTTGTTGAAGATAATCAATCAAGCAGTCATGAGCAATCTTTTTCAGAAGACATCACAAGTAATATGATTAAAACTGAAGAAAATATCTCCGCAGGATCAGAACATGTTTCCAATGGGCTTGAAAATTTTGGAGTTGAAGAAGACACGGCCCCGGATTTATTTAATTCTGAAAACGAGACTATAGAAACAGAAGACTTGTTATCCACAGAAGCCAGTGACGGTAGTTCTGAAGATGATGATCTAGAAATTCCTGCTTTTTTAAGAAGACAAAAGAATTAATGGTCTTCGGGAAAAAAAATGATAGCCACTATAATACCGGATGTGAAAAATCACTACCCGGTATTGCTAAGTGAATTAATTAGAATTATTGACCCCCAATGCGGTGACACATTTATTGACTGCACGTTTGGCCAAGGTGGGTATACAAAAAGAATTTTAGACTTTCCAGATACAAAAGTTTTGGGTCTAGATAGGGATCTAGATAGTTTAAAAAGAGTAGAAGAAATTCAAAAAGAATACAAACATAGATTAATATTTAAAAATATTAAATTCAGTGAACTTGATAGTTTAAAACTCAAAAATGAAAATGTTAAAGGAATAATTTTTGATTTAGGTTATTCTTATACGCAAATAAAAGATCCTAAAAAAGGTTTATCTTTTGACACGATTGGTGAGCTTAATATGAGAATGGGAATTAATGATTTTTCAGCAAAAGAAGTAATTAACAATCTAAAAGAAAAAGAATTAGCTCAAATATTTAAATATTTTGGAGGTGAAAAAGATAGTAAAAGAATAGCACATAATATTGTAGAGGATAGAGCTACAAGAAAAATAACTACAGAAGAGTTAGTAAGAATTATAGAATCTTCAAAAAGAAAGAAAAATCAAAAAACACACAGTGCAACAAAAGTCTTTCAAGCCCTAAGAGTATTTGTTAACAAGGAAGTTAGTGAATTAGTTTATGGACTCATTAATGCAGCAAAAATACTTAAAAAAGATGGGATTATAGCAGTTGTCACATTCCACTCTCTAGAAGACACAATAGTTAAATATTTTTTTAAAAGTTTATCAGAAAATAAAAGCATATCTCGATATATGCCAAAAGAAGATGAAAAAATTAACCTATTTAAATTAATCAATAAAAAACCAATCATTCCCTCGGCTAACGAGATTAAAGAAAACCCGCCCTCTAGATCTGCAAAATTAAGGTATGTAATAAAAAAAGAGGAATTTTACAATTTTGAAACAGATATATTAGATAAATTTAAACATTTGATTGAAATTGAAAATTTGTCAAACAAACTATGAGAAAAGTATCATTACTAGTTATCTTTTTACTAATATTAGCGACATCTTTAATAAAAAATTCAACAAAAAAAATTGAAGATAAAATTTTTGTTCTAAAAGAATCTATTGGATCACTAAAAGTAGAATCAGGTGATGTTATGTTAGAATATAATTTTTTAAGTTCACCAGATAAATTAATTAACTATCAATCTCAATACTTTGAAAAAGATTTAATAAAGATAGATATTATGAAAATTAAAAAAATATCTAATGAAAATAAAATTATAGTGATCACTGATTTTATAAAAAAGAATTAATAATGATAGATAAAAATCCGAAGATTATTTTAGAGGAATATGAAAATGAATTTTCTTATAGGAAAAGTAAGACAAATTTGAATATACAATTTAATAGAGTTGCTTTTATATTTTTTGTATTTATGACAATATCTGTAGTCTTCTCGATACAACTTCTTTACCTTGGTGTGTCATCAAAAAAAAATAATGAAATAAAATCAGTAATTAATAAGAAAAATTATAGAGCAGATATAATTGATAGGAATGGAAATTATTTAGTTAAAACAGTTAGTTCTATAGATATTGGAATAAATCCAGCTGAGGTTATTGATAAAAAAAAATTATTAATAAATCTTCAATTAATATTCCCTTACAAGAATTATAAAAAAATAAAAAAAAAGCTCAATAGTAAAAAATTTTTTTATTTAGAAAAAAAAATTTCTTCAAAAAATTATGAAAAAATTATGTTACTTGGAGATAAATCAATTAAATCTGAAGAGAAATTAACAAGGATATACCCCCAAAAAAACCTTTTTAGCCATGTTATCGGACAGATAGATGATGATAATCAAGGAATATCAGGCATAGAAAAATCTTATGACGAAGAATTAAAACAGATAACAAAACCTCTTAGTTTGACAGTTGATGCAGATATACAATTCTTGATCAGAGAAGAGTTAGTTAAATTTCAGTCTATATTTAGAAGCAAGGGTAGTGCTGTAATTTTAATGAATGTCAATAATGGTGAAATTATTTCAATGGTGTCATATCCAGATTTTGATCTAAATAAAAGGGAAACGGTAAATGATCCAAATTTTATAAATAGGGCTACTAAAGGTGTATATGAACTGGGATCTGTATTTAAAACTTTTACAGTAGCAGCTGGTTTAGAAGAAGGTCTAATAGAAACAGATACAGAGTTTTTAAAATTAAAAAAAAAAATAAGATGTGGAAAAAGTACTATTGCTGAATATGATGATAAATTACCAATTAATCTTACTGTTGAACAAATTTTAATTAGATCAGGAAATATAGGTTCTGTGAGAATTGGGCAAAAGTTAGAAGTAGAAAAATTAAAATCATTCTTAGACAAGATAGGTATCTTAAAAAAAATTGTTTTTGATATAGAGGAAGTGGGAGAGCCAATTTCCTTCCGATGGGGGAAATGTAAACTAGCAACTGTTTCGTTTGGGCATGGAATAACCACAACTCTTTTACAATTAGCAAAGGGTTATGCAATCGTGACAAATGGAGGGTTTGATATAAAACCTAGTTTGATTAAAAAAAATTCAGACCTAAATTTAAATAAAAAAAGAATTATTAAAAAGGGTGTATCAGGAAAAATAAATTCAATATTAAGAAAAACCGTAACAACAAAAGAAGGTACGGCTGGGCTAGCAAATATAGAGGGGTATGAAATAGGTGGTAAAACTGGTACTGCTCAAAAAACAGTAATAGGAGGCTACTCAAGAGCAAAAGTTAATACCTTTGTGGCTATATTTCCAGTATCAGAACCTAAATATGTAATGGTAGTGTTATTAGACGAACCAAAAACATCTGTAGATTATGTTTATAAATATAAGAATAAAAAAGGTTCTTATAAAGGAACACCATTTAATACGGCTGGGTGGACGTCAGTAGAAGTTGCTGGCAAGATCATAGAAAAAGTTGGGCCTATTTTAGCCACAAAATATATAGAAAATTAATTAATAGATGATCATTGGCAATTTTTTTAAAAAGATAAAATCAGAATATAAAAATCAAGGTTTCACAGGTCTTTGTTTTGATAGTTCAAAATGTAAAAAAGGAAATATTTTTTTTTCAATTAAAGGAACATTGATAGATGGCAATAAATTTATTGGTGATGCAATTCAAAATGGTGCGTGTACTATAATTTCGTCACAGAAATTTGAAGGATTTAAAAAAAAAGTATTATATATCAATTCGTTAAATGTAAGAAAGTCACTATCTGAAGTGGCTTATGCAATTTATAAAGATAAACCAAGAAATATAATTGCAGTAACAGGAACTAATGGAAAATCATCAATTGCGGATTTTTATTTTCAGATATTAGAATTAAATAAAATTAAAGTAGCTTCAATTGGAACACTAGGCATTAAAAAAAAAAATTATTTTAAAACTGTTTCAAATACTACGATAGACCCGATTAAATTAAGTAAAGTTTTAAACCAACTTAAAAAAGAAAATATAGATAATGTTATTTTGGAGGCATCTAGCCACGGTCTTAAACAAAATAGATTAGATGGCTTGAAATTTAAGATAGGTATATTTACTAATTTATCACATGATCACTTAGATTATCATAAAACTTTTAAAGATTATCTAAAATCAAAAATGTACTTATTTAAAGAATTACTTAAAAAAAATGCGAGTATAATTACTGACTCTGAAATTTCACAGTATAAAGAAATTAAAAATATAGCAAAAAAAAGAAAATTAAATATTTTGACGATTTCAAAAAAAAAAAGTAATTTAGAAATAATTTCTCATCAATATCATAACGATCAACAAATAATTAAAGTTAGATATAATAAAAAGGTTTACAAATTTCAGACATCTTTGGTAGGAAAAATTCAGATTAAAAATATTTTAATGGCAATGTTAGCAGCAAATAAAAGTAACGTAAGCTTTAATAAAATAATCGGTATAATTAATAAAGTTAAAGCAGTAGATGGAAGGTTACAAAAAATTGGAATTATAAAAAATAATTCAAAAGTTATATTAGATTATGCACATACTCCAGATGCACTTAAAACTTGTTTACTTAATTTAAGAGATCAATTCAAAGATAAAAAAATTTCCATAGTTTTCGGCTGTGGTGGAGATAGGGATATTGCCAAGAGACCCATGATGGGTAAAATTGCTAACGAATATTGTGATAGAATTTACTTAACTGATGATAATCCAAGAAATGAGAATCCAAAACGGATAAGAGATTTTATCAAAAAGAATATAAATAAATCAAAAATCTATGAAATTTCAAATAGGGCTGAAGCAATTAAAAAAGGAATATTTGATCTAATGACAGGTGATATACTTGTGGTAGCAGGAAAGGGTCATGAGAACACTCAAGAGTATGGTAAAATTAAAAAATCTTTTTCTGATCAAAAAGAAATATTAAAAAATATTAGGATTAAGAATAAAACACTCTCCAATAATCTTAAGTTAAATATCATAAAAGAATTAAGCAATTCAAACAGTGTCTCTTCAAAATTAGCATTTAGGAATGCATCAATTAATTCTAAAGAAATTAATAAAAATGATATTTTTTTTGCTATTAATGGAATAAATAAAGATGGGAATTTATTCATTAAAGAAGCTTTTGAAAATGGTGCTTCATTAGTAGTAACAGATAAATTAAAAGATGGTAAAAACCAAATTAGAGTAAAAAATACCTTAAAATTTTTAACAGAAGCATCTTCAATTTTAAGGGACAATATTGATAGTAAAATTATAGGAATTACTGGCAGTAGTGGAAAGACTTCACTTAAAGAATTAGTCGGAAGGTCTTTAAATAAGATTTGTAATACTTCTTATTCTCGAAAATCCTTTAATAACAAGTTTGGAGTTCCATTAAGTTTATTTAATATAAGAAAGAAAGACAATTTTGGCATTATTGAAATTGCAATGGATAAAAAAGGAGAAATAGATTTTTTAACCAAGATGATAAAGCCTGATGTGGGCGTTATAACCAATATTTCCTATGCTCATATTAAAAATTTTAAAAATATTAAAGGAATAGCTTTAGCTAAGTCAGAAATTATTCAAAATATAAAAAAAGATGGTTATCTTGTTTTAAATGCCGATGATCATTTTTATAACTTTCACAAAAAATTGGCTTTAAAAAAAAAATTGAACGTAATCTCTTTTGGTATAAAAAATAGAAATTCTTACATCTATTTAAATTCAATAAAAAAAGGAAAGTTTAAATATAAAGTTTCTTTAAATATCAATAGTTTAAATAAGTATTTTTATCTTAAAACACCCTATGAAAATGATATAAAAAATTTATTAGCAGCGGTGGCCATCATATCAATTTTTAAAGATATAATGAAATTAGATAGTAATATATTTTATAAACATCAAATCCCAAATGGGAGGGGTGATACTTCACAAATTAGATTACATAAGAAAAATTTTTACCTAATAGATCAAAGTTACAATTCCAATCCTCTTTCAATGGATTCAGCTTTAAAAAATTTTGATATGATTAATGTAAATACGTCAAAAAAACATTTAATTCTGGGAGACATGCTAGAACTGGGTAAATACTCAAAAAGATTACATTTAGAAGTAATTAAGAATATTAATAAAACATCTATAAAAAATGTTAATGTTGTAGGTAAATATATGAGTAAATCATTTAGAGCTCTTAATAAAAATAAAAAGGGTTTAATTTTAAAAAACAATTCAGAAATAATTAATTTGATTAAAAACACTATAGATAATAATGATTATTTAATGATTAAGGGATCAAATTCAACAGGGCTTAATAAGTTAACAAATGATATAAAAAAAGGAAAAATCAATGCTCTATAGTCTGATTTTAGGATTAATAGATCAATACAGTTTCCTTAATGTATTTAAGTATCTTACCTTTAGAACAGGACTGGCCATGTTTACTTCCATGGTAGTAGTTTTGTTTATAGGAACGCCATTCATTAAATTTTTTTCGGCAAGACAAATTTTAGATCCAATACGTAAAGATGGACCATCTGATCATATCATAAAAAAAATAGGAACCCCAACCATGGGTGGAGTATTAATACTTTTAGGATTATTTTCAGGAATTCTCTTATGGGGAAATTTATCAAGTCACTATATCTGGTTTTTACTTTTTATAGTTACGTGCTTTGGTCTCTTGGGAGCATATGACGACTATAAAAAAATCAAATTTAAAAATTCATATGGTATATCATTTAAGTTTAAGATGATTGCTCAGATTTTAATAGCACTAGTAGCTACACTTATGTTATCTCATTTCTCACAGCATGAAGAATTAACAAATTTGTATTTTCCTTTTTTAAAAAATTTAATTATAAATCTTGGGTGGTTCTTCATACCTTTTTCCATATTTGTAATTGTGGGATCTTCAAATGCAGTAAATTTAACTGATGGTCTTGATGGTTTAGCTACAGTACCGGTTATATTAGTTGCGGCATGTTTTGCTTTTATTAGTTATGTGACTGGAAACATTGTTTTTTCTGACTACTTACAGATAATTTACATAGAAGGTATGGGGGAAGTAGCTGTTTTTTGTGGAGCAATCATTGGGGCATGTTTAGGTTTTTTATGGTTTAATGCCCCACCGGCAAAAATATTTATGGGTGACACAGGATCTTTAGCATTGGGCGGATCTCTTGGAGCTATTGGAATAATTACAAAGCATGAAATTGTACTGGCAATAACAGGTGGACTATTTGTATTAGAAGCAGTTTCAGTTATCGTGCAAGTATTGTCATTTAAACTGACTGGAAAGAGAGTTTTCAGAATGGCACCAATACATCATCATTTTGAAAAAAAAGGTTGGGCTGAATCAACTATAGTTATTAGATTTTGGATAATAGCAATAATTCTTGCAATGATTGGATTGGCAACATTAAAACTCAGATAATGTTAAATAATAAAAATATTTTTAATCAAAAAAAAATTTTAATTTATGGATTGGGAAAAAGTGGCATATCAACATTTAAGTTTCTTAAAAAAAAAAAACTATGTTGATTTATATGATGATAAGAAATTCGAAGGTATCAATAAAGAGATAAAAAAGAATTTAATTGGATATCAAAGATTATTAAAAAAAAATTTTGACTACATAATAATTAGCCCAGGCATAGATGTTAATGAATGTGGCCTTGGAAGATATCTAAAAAAAAATTTTAAAAAAATTTATACAGATCTAGATATTTTTTGTAGTCACTATACCAAGAATAAGAAGATAACCATAACAGGTACAAATGGTAAATCTACTACAGCAAGTATTTTATATAAAATTTTAAAGGACCAAAAATTTGATGCACGATTAGTTGGAAATATAGGAAATCCTGTTTTATCAGAGAAGAATATATCAAATAAAACAATTTTTGTGGTTGAGGCGTCATCTTACCAATTGGAATATAGCAAGTTATTTAGATCTGATATTTCGGTGATATTAAATATTTCACCAGATCACCTTGAAAGACACAAGACTTTAAAAAAATACATAAAGGCAAAATTCAAAATTTTTAAAAATCAAACAAATAAAGATTATGCAATTTTAAATACCAATAATTTTTATATAAAACGAGAGATGAAGTATCAAAAATTCTCATCTAAAGTAATCAAGATTAATAAATACATAGATGTTGAATTCTTAAAAAAAGTAAATAATCCATATTTCTATAGTGATGGTAATAGAGAAAACTTATCATTTATTATTCAAATTATTAAAATATTTAAAATTAAAAAAGTTAATTTATTTAGAATACTAAAGAAATTTAAGGGATTGAAATATAGGCAGCAAATAATTTTTAGATCTAAAGATTTAACCATTATTAATGATTCTAAATCTACCAGCTTTTCATCATCTATTAGCATTTTAAAATTCATGACTAATGTCTCTTGGATAGTTGGAGGTTTAGCAAAAAAAGGAGATAATTTTTTTTTAGTAAAAAATGACTGTAAAAATTTTAAAGCATATATATTTGGAAAAAATACAAATATCTTTGTAAAAAAGTTAAAAGATATAATAAAATATGAATCTTTTACAAACTTGAAGCCTCTAATAAAAAAAGTCTTTTTGGATATTAAAAACAACAAAAATTCAAAACATAAAACTATTCTTTTTAGTCCAGCAGCAGCGTCTTTTGATAGTTTTAAAAATTTTGAAGAAAGAGGTAAATATTTTAATAGCCTCATTAAAAAAAATTTCAATGTTTAGCAATATTTTAATTTATAAATTTTATAATGGATGGTGGAGAAATATTGATAAAGTAATCTTATTACTAGTAGTTCTATTATTTATTTTGGGATTATTTTTTTCATTAGCATCAACTTCGTTAATTGCATCTGATAAATTAGAAACTAATAGTTATTTCTTTTTTTTTAAGCACTTAGCATATGTTTTTATTGGTATAGTCATTTTGGTATTTTTTTCGTCTTTAAGTGAAAAAAATCTTTTTAAATTTTCAATCTTTTTATTTTTTATTTCTTTATTACTTTTATTTTTAGTACCGGTTATAGGCACTGAGGTTAAGGGTGCTAAACGATGGCTTGATTTAATTTTTATACCAAGATTTCAACCCGTGGAACTTGTAAAGCCCTTTACAATAATTTTTCTTGCTACTATTTTAAGTAGTGAAAAACACATACATATTTATTATAAATATTGTATTAGTTTTATAGCGATAGTTCCCACTTCCTTCTTGTTGATGATCCAACCTGATATTGGACAAACATTGTTGATTTTTTTATCTTGGATAACCTTAGTTTTTATTTCAGGGATAAGTTTATTATTATTTCTGACATTCATTGGTATTTCCTTAACATCCTTAATTTATATGATTTTTTATATTCCAAAATTTGAATACATAAGAAGAAGAATTTTTTCTTTTTTTAATCCAGATACAGGTACTCACGGCGCACAAGCCGCAAAGTCTGTCGATGGAATATCTAGTGGTGGTCTTTTTGGAAAAGGTATTGGAGAAGGAACATTAAAATACAAAGGGTCAGAAACACATACTGATTTTATAATTTCTGTAATATCAGAAGAATTTGGTGTCGTCATAATTATTTTAATATTAGGAATTTTTTTATTTTTTATCTACAGCGTATTTAAAAAAGTTTATTCTGAACAAAATGAGAAAATAAAACTAGTTCTAGTGGGATCTATCACCATAATTGTGGCCCAGGCCTTAATCCATGTAGGTGTTAATATAAGGTTATTTCCAACTACTGGTATGACATTACCATTTCTAAGCTATGGCGGATCTTCAATTGTAGGTGTGTCCATTCTATCTGGCATAATTTTAAATTTGACAAAGAGAAAAGTTAACTAATATGAAGAATATTTTGATTAGTACTGGTGGATCTGGGGGGCATGTTGTTCCAGCAACAATACTTTATGAACATTTAAAAAATAAATTTAATCTTTTTATGACTTCTGATGATAGGGGGATTAAATTTTTAGATAAAAAAAAATACAATATAGAGGTTATTAATGTACCTAAGATATCTCGAAATTTTTTTTTATTACCAATTCAGATTATTTCACTAATAGGCCTAATTTTTAAATCTTTTTTTTTTTCTAAAAAGTAAAAGAATTGAAATACTAATCTCAACAGGTGGGTATATGTCTTTACCCTTATGTGTAGCATCTAAAATTCTTAACATAAAACTTTTTTTATTTGAACCAAATTTAGTTTTAGGTAGATCAAATAAGTTTTTTATTGGAAGTTGCCATAAAATCTTTTGTTATACTGATAAGATTAAAAACTTTCCAAACGAATTAAAGTATAAAATTTCTGTAATTCCAGCTTTATTGAGAAAAGAATTTTATAATATTAGAGGTAGCAATAAAAGTAACAAAAACCTTAATTTATTGATCATAGGAGGAAGTCAAGGCGCAAAATTATTTGATACAGCAATTAAAAATTCAATAATTACCTTGTCAAAAAAATATAGATTAAAAGTTTTTCAACAAACAAGTCAAAAAAATTTTCAAAATTTAAAATTATTTTATGAAACGATTAAAATTGAGAGTGAATTGTTTGATTTTAATGAAGATGTTGCAGCCTTTATGAGTAAAGCTAATATTTGTTTGACTAGAGCTGGTGCATCGACGTTAGCAGAGTTAGTTTTTTTAAATGTAGCTCATATAGCGATACCATTACCGACTGCAATGGATAACCACCAATTTGAAAATGCATTTTTTTATAATCAATATGGATGTAATTGGATTTTAAATCAAAATGAAATTAATCATGATAATCTTGTGAATAAATTATCTAATATTAT
>MDTF01006591.1_pt1 | contig 11530 bp, 9 predicted proteins | sample 811191 | NCBI WGS metagenome assembly MDTF01 (sample SAMN05326649, study PRJNA326480) | marine metagenome | isolation source: seawater | place: Southern Ocean | collected 2011
TGACGAAAATTATTGACTATGAAAATTATCAATATAGGTAAAATTATTGTAAAAGTAAGCATCCCCATCCGCTCAGCAAAACCATTAGGGAGTAATAACCATGCCATAACACTTATATATGGCATGAAGAAGTTAATGAAAATTAACTCGCTATTCACTCGAGCCCTCTGAGTCTTGACTAAAAACGCAAGAATAAGCGATAAAAGCACTGCTGTAATTGGATAAACTGCAGCAAGAAAGGTTCCAACAAAATGGTTTTCTTTAGTTTCTAATTCTGCGGCCTGCACCAATATAAAAGGTATTAGTGGAATAGTCAGAAAAGCTAATCGTTTCAAAAATGGTTTCTGAGACACATATAAAACAACGGGCGCAAACAAAAATAGTGAATTATGAGTCAAGCAGGCGCACACTAAAAGCATTAAACTCTTAATAGGGCTTGCTTTAATCTGACTGAGAGCATATAAAAAAATCATGGCTCCGAGCAGTTGCCTATACGTTAAATAAAAGCCCACGTAGTATGGCCATGAAACCAAAATGATACCAAAAATAGCCGGATAAAACGGTGCTAAGGACCTTGGATGAGAAATCATACCAAGGCCTGATTTGAGGTTTTTAATTGCAGAGTAACAAAGGCTTAGCAAGATTATATCTCCCAAAACCCATGTTAAAAAAGAGCTTGAAGTTACTCTATAAACATACTGGTGAAAAGCCCATAAAACTGGTTCAGTAAAATACCCTAGCGCCAGGAACGAATATTCCCCGACCATGATTCCAGTATATGCAAGAATGTCCGTGGAAGGCTCTATTGAGCGAGCCACTAAAGACCAAGATATGATCATAACGACAACACCTACAAAACCTAAGCGTCGATCTTTTATGCGTATAAATACCAACACAATTGATAGAATCAACAGAAGTAAATATAAATATAAGTTCATTCGCTCGCCTTGGGTAAGTAGGTCAGAATTCTTATTAGCATCATCAAACTATCAGGCTGATCAGAAAGAGCATTAACAACTGCTGTAAAATCTGGCTTCCAAAGAAACAAGTTAGCGGTTGAAAGCCCATTGATTGACATGATATTTTGTAACCACTAGGGCCATTGGTCACTATTACCGCTCTCACCGATACCTCCGACAGTCTATTGGCATCATACGACTGCCTACTTTTACTTTGTTAACGTGCTGTAAATTCCCAAACCAAATTTGGCAAAAAATTCAGACTTCTCTAAGGGCTTTAGCCACCTAATTATTGGTTTATCTGGAATTCCTAAACCGCCTCCTTGTCTAATCTTAACGGTTTTAAACTGGTTAAATAGTTTCTCGCATTCTGTGCGTGAGAAAATTTGGGTTAGAGGATTTTTCAACCCCTCAGTGACCCAAGCAGCCTCAGTATTTTCACTTAAAAATTTCTCTCTATGTTGTCTTGAAAATTTTCCCGACAAAAAACTTAACAAGTTACGTTTTTGAAAGTGAATAGATCTACTTGAATATAAACCTATAAACGCCCTGCCCTGTGGTTTCAAGACCCTATAAATCTCTGATACTGAACGCTCGATATCATGCGAGTGGTGTAAAACCCCAGAGCTATAAACGAAATCAATTGAGCCGCTCTCGATTGGAAGATGCCGAGCGTCGCCCTGAATTGCCCTACCTGATCCAATTGTATCCATAACTATTTGATTAGTTCTTATAGCTTCCTCGGTTGCGTCCAGAGCAATTACATTTGCCTTACCCTCACACATTATTGCTATCGCTTCATGACCTGCGCCCGACCCAATAATCAGTCCAAGCTGATCGTTTAATTCACTGAGATCAATATCATTATCAAAAAACCCTCCAACGCCATAGGGCTTATTATTGACATAAGTAGCGGCATATTCGTAGAGTTGTTTAATATCGAAGTCTAAAAACTGATGCTCCGTGATATTCCGATTTTGCCAACCTTGACCCCAGAAAGTCGAAACAGCATCAATATGCTCAAAATCCTTATCATTTTCATAAAGAAATCGTTCGATGAATTTAGGTTGGCCATTGGAGTTAAAAGAATATTTGCGTTGACACTTGACGCAAAGGGAAAAACCCACCTGACGCACAAGACTGCCCAAACAACTGGGGCATTTAATTACTTCATCAATCTTCATAAGTTCTACTCCTTTAATATATTTACTAGTAACTATCACCGTTATTAATTATTACGTCCAAAACCACTCTACGAATTGTCTGATGTGGCATTTCCTCAAGATCATAATTCATCATGTACTTAGCCGACTGGCTCATCACTTTTATATACTCTTGCTCAGTCATTTCAAGTATTGATTCAATTCGATCACTAAATTCGCTATAACGAGAGTCTTCAAGGTAACTAATGCCTGCTTCATTCACTCGAGAGCCGGAGAAACCAATGCTGTTAACGAACAATGCTCGACGTCCGATGCCTAAGGCTTCTGCACCACAAGTGGAGTAGCCTGAGAGGCACAGCCGTGATTTATCAATAGCCCTATAGGTTGAGAAATCTGCTCTTGAGGCGTACTGGTAATGCACGCTATCACCAAAAATTTTATCAAAATATGACTGTTCCTCTAATGAATTTTCATATTTAAGTGCGATAATGACCGAAAACCCTTTGTCAGAGATCAATTTCTGTAAGTTTCCCTCCAAAATACTGCTACCCTCTACATCAGCGTGCCAAAGAGCAAATTGGGGCGCTTCCTTAACCTCCGGTTTTGGACTGCCAACCCAACTTGATACATAGCAAATATCATAAGTCGGCTCAGTTTCTTTACTTATTTCTCCCCAATAAATCCCACCAACCAAAGACCCAATTGAGAAAAAATTATCAATGGCACATCCCTTGGAACTAAAACGGTTACTATCCGCCTCGCCAAAGCAAAAATAATTTGGCATTGATATTTTAGGCTCCAGAGGGTTAACTGGCAGAAAAATATCAAATGAGAAATCCAGCCTCAAACCATTTTGAATAGCAAAAAATTCGGCACTCTGGCACTTACGGCTTAAACGATGAAATACACCACTATCATCAGTAAAAGTAAGTACTACTTTAGGCGCAATAATTTCAAGGCACGCTTCTAAGTGCACCTCATAAATCCGTTTTAAAAAAGAATTTAAAACACGTTTTGAACCAAAGATGCTTGCAAAATCTATTGTCGTTAACAATCTTAAGGTTCGCGCTAATACAGTCATGTTAACTGACAAAAAATTACCAACATCTAATACTTGATACGGTATTTCTTTTAAAATATGCTCTCGAATCATATCTTCACCCTCAGGATAGAGAAGAACTACATCAGTTTTATGAGGTTTTTGGCAAGTAAATTTAAACATGTAATTTTTAATTGAGCCTTAGTTATAAATAAAGTAGGCCATCGCGGGCAGGAACTTACATCTCATAAAATAACTGAAAATGATAATTCAAAGGCTTGCAATCAAGTAATGAATATGCATTTTTTTGCTGAGTAAATCATTAGAGGATTAGGTTTTCGCACTACATTTTAGTTTGAAATATGACTATTCATGAAAAAAAATCAGCGACGATAACTTGTCTATAGGGAGGGCGCAATAAGAAATTCAGTATCTAAAATCCCTTAGAGGTCCAACCACCGTCTACATAGATTGTAGATCCGGTAATATAGGAAGAGGCGTTGGATAGCAAGAATACAACTGCGCCGACCAAATCATCTGATTCACCCCATCTATCAAGCATTGTGCGACTTCGTCTCTGTTCGTTCAGTAAAGGATCATTAAAGCTAGCTTGAGTCATAGATGTCTTAATGTAACCAGGGCAAAGATTATTTAGACGGATCCCTTGCATCCCCCAATCACAAGCAAAGGCCTTGGTGAGTTGCTTAACGCCCGCTTTTGAAATCTGGTACGCGGGGTTCCCTGGAAATCCTTGTTCCGCGCCCAAACTCGTTATATTTACGATACTCCCCGCCTGAAATTTTGCCATGTGCTGGCACAACAGTGATGTCAAATAAAACACAGCGTCTAAATTAACTGATAAGGTTTTCTCGTATACGTCATGATCAAAGTGAGGGTTGTCAGATGCTAAACTGACACCTGCGTTATTAACTAGCCCATTAATAGGACCGAATTTTTCTATAATCGTTCCTATCAGTTTCGAAACATCATGTTTATTTGTGATATCAACCGCAAAATTTGCAAATTCGGTATTCAAGCTAACAGACTTATCAACACCAATGACCAAGGCACCATTTTGCTGTAATCCCTCACATATAGCTAACCCGTTACCGCGAGCGGCACCAGTTACTATTATGGTTTTGCCAGCTAAACTGAACAAAGACAAATCAATTTCTCCTATTCTTAAAACCTTTATTTTTTTCGAAAGCTATATGGCGTTGGAGCATCACTTTTTACTAAGTCGCTGTTCTCACCCCAGAACTTTATTTGCTGAATAATATCAACGCCAGTATTGTCGCTCCATTGCTTGACCAAGCTAGAAAAAATAGGACCTACTTTTCCAGTTCCTATTGCCAAGCTGTTCAAAGAGGTTACAGGGAGCAAGCAGAAAGGGGTTCCCGTCATAAAAGCCTCATCGGCATTGTAAACATCGTATGGATCGATATCTTTTTCAATAACAGGTATATCAAGCTGAGGGCATATATCTGAGATAATATAATCGCGTGAGATGCCTCTTAGAATATCCTTTCCTTTAGGAGTTATAACCACACCATCTTTAATGATGAAGAAATTATCTCCCGTACCTTCCGTTATGTTGCCATCCAGACCCAATAGAAGCGCCCAATTATTGTCTCCTTCAAACTGCGACGCCTCTATGTTAGCCATCAGGTAAAACATCCTGCTCCGATTCTTGATTTTTGGATCCATTAGATGTGATGGTATAGCTCGCTGCGAAGTAATTACAGCGTTGATTCCAGAATCAAACAATGGGCCCATGCCGGAGACCGTCCAACGAAGAGGGAAATCCGCAATAATAACGTTAGGCCCTTTACGCAGCCCATTAATATTTTGATATATGCCAAGCAAGCCTCTGGAGACGTCAATCATTAGCCTATGCTCGTCATCAGCTGTAAATAAATGATCATTCGCATCAACTGTTTCATAACATGCATCGATCATCTGTGTCTGAGTCATTTCTAACGGTATTCTTAAAATTCGTAACCCCTTATAAAGCCGTGCCACATGATCTTCTAGCTTAAACTGCTTTTTGTTAAAGGATCTGGTCATTTCAAAAACCATATCTCCGAACATCAACGCAGAGTCATAAATAGAAATTTTTGCTTCCGTTTCAGGAATCATTTCTCCATTAAAATTCACTAACCGCACTTCACTTTTCATCAACTACATCCTTAAATTGTTATTTAAATACAATACCACTATCGAAATACATGTCTATTATCAAAACTTCATTGGCCCTTGGTACTCATTATCATACCAGCCGATTATATCGATGATTGAAAATTCTGAATTCCTTGGGTAAAGAGCCTCATAGAGAGCTTTCATAAAGGTATATTGCTCTAGTGTGTTCACATCAAGAATCAACTCTGGACGCCTAAATGCAACTGGGCACTTAAGAGAGCTAATAGGACACCAATCTATATCAACTGCTTTTTGTGAAGAATAATCAAAGAAATTTAGGTGTACGTGTTCTCTCTTAAATGGATCTTTCTCTAAGAACCTAACATCTTTTAGTAGTGAAAAATCAAAAACCTCGGCTCCAATCCCATCGGGGTAACCAGAATCATTAATCACACTCAAGTTAGACGAAAATCCGGGGCGATTAAGGCTTATATGATGATCTATAATTCGGTCTATTTCCTCAGGTTCGGAAGTAGTATTGTCGGCTGGTAGTCTAACGACGAGATCAGTATAAGTTGCCAAGGCAGCTTGATAATATCTTTCAACGAGATCATTTTCTGAACCACTAAAAACTGTGACATTGTAAGCATTCCCAAGCTCTATTAAGGGTTTATCTGAATCAGTATCAGGAATCGCCAGGACAATTTCATCTACATTTTTACAACGTTTAACGCGCTCTAAAATACGTCCTACCAGAGGGCTCCCAGCCAAATCCATTAACGATTTTCCAGGCAGCCGAGTTGATCCCATCCTAGCCTGGAGAATCAAGACTACCTTAGGCTTCTGTTTATTCATTGACTATACCTTTACGTCCGGATACGAAATCCCCATAAGATCGAGTCTTTCAGTAAAAGACTCATCGCGAAGAAGTGAATAGCTATACCTATTATAGTTTTGACTTTCGAAGTTAAATATCTGATTTGCTTTTTCTTGGTTAACATATTCTCGTTTTTTTCCTTCCACAATAAGGGAGGTTAACGGATCTCTATCAAATCCAGTCGTTGAAAAATTAATCTCATACTGCCCATCAACTAGTCGGTGAATCAAGTTATTATCGGCATAAAATTTTTGATTAAAATTTTGCCATACGGGGGGCATTCCTAAAACATGCATTGGCACTTGAACTTCCTCTATCTCAGAATCGTTAAATTCGGCTTGCCGACATTCGAATCCTAGTCTGCTCCAAATGCTACTCATCATTTCATAATCATAAATGTACAAATGGGCATAGCCTGAGATAAACGTCTTTAAACTTCTGTCCAATAAAACAGTATCTTGTCCTGGTGAAACACAGCAATTCATCAACATACCCCCAAAACCAAGGTCTGTCCTTAAGTTCTCATCCTCTTCCAGTGCTCTTTTCCAAAAATCTTCATCCTTCTCGGCATATGCTTTTGCTAACACCTCTAGGTTTGGGGTAAGCATTCTAAAAATACCACCTGGTTTAAGAATTCTATTAATTTCAGCTATAACTAAAGGTAATTTAACATGGGGAATATGCTCAAACATATGAGAGCAAAAAACAACGTCACAACTCTCATTAGGTAATTTGATATTTACCGCATCACCCGCAATAGCCGTTTCACTATTTTCTGATAATTTGTGATCTAAAACATGCCAGCCTACTTGGTTCCAAATTGGGCTAGCCCCTATATTTAATTTAATACCCATTTCCTATCTCCTTAGTTTTGTTAATTTCGGTTGCTGAACATCGAGGCCTCAACCATTCCACAAATGATATGACCTATCAATATATGGCATTCTTGAATCCTTGCCGTATCAGTAGATGGAACATTTAAAGTCTCTGTAGCATCATCAAGCATACCTCTCCCAGCCCCCGTTAAAACGACGGCCGGGACATTAGCCTCTTTTGCTGATTCTAATGCTTTTAAGATATTGCCACTGTTCCCGCTGGTAGTAATCGCAATGAGTATATCAGCAGGTGTTGCGATAGCCTCAATTTCTCGGGCAAATACATTCTCATAGCCGTAGTCATTACCAATAGCGGTCATTGCAGAGCTGTTAGTTCCCAAAGCCAATGAAGGTAAGCCCGGGCGATCAAATAAAAATCTAGAAGTAAACTCAGCAGACAGATGTTGAGCATCAGCAAAGCTACCGCCATTACCACAAAAGATTATTTTGCCACCCTCCCTTAGCGCCGACGTGCACCGCTCGGCTAAAGATGAGACCTGCTGTAATAAAGCATCATCATTTAAAAGAGCGATTTTAGTATCAATCGATGCCTGAACTGATGCTTTTATAGCTTCCAATGTCATAATCCTATCCTTAAATGATTGTTTCTAATTTTTCAAGAGCGACCCAAAACCCTTCGCCCCCGTTTTTATGTCCCTGCCAAATTTCCGGAATAAACGATGCCGTAGGACAATGCTTATCTAAAATACCAATTAATTTCTTGAAATCTATGTCACCCTCACCGATCTGAAGCCCTTCTCCATTTACTCCTAAGGCATCTCCCAGGTGTAAATGTCCAGTAATTGGCGCAATTTTCTCAGCGAACTCATAAAAATCCACGTCGAAATGGTTACTCATCAACCGAGAATGTGAAATATCAAAGCACATACGTAAATTAAGCTGTTCACACCAATGCCTACATTCATCAGCATGAACGAATAGGTTCTGATATCGCTGGCCACCAAAATGCCAAGGGAACGGCGCCATTGTTTGCGGAATCAACTCAACACCCTCCATATCCAAAAGAGACAGGCTGTCCGCAAAGCGGTCATAGTAACTAACTAATTGGCCAGATGGCAGTAATTCATCCATTGTGAAGCCACCAATATTAGCCACAATCATTGGACGCTCAGTCGCTGGGAAATATTTTTTCAAAGACCGAGTAATATCAATAACGCGTTGTGTCTCCCGCACTGAATATTGGCGATACTCTTCATCGGGAGAAGCTAAATCCATCAGACGACTTCCGGAAAAAAGCTCGGGTGCATGAACAACAAAGCCGCACTCATATTCCCCAGTCAAGAACTCGTCTATATTGAGATCTAGATCTGAATAAGAAAGATGAAACTCAAATACATTAGGAGAAATCTTGGAATTATATTCACCAAAATCATGATAGCGAACGGGCACGCCCCAAGGACGGTTGAACTTATAGCTCTTAGGCTCAGCTCTTGTGTCTCGAAGATCTGAGGGATAGAAATACTCTTCTTCCAACATGTCGCGCTGTACTATACGCCCCAATAATTTTTCATAGTTTTGGGCAGATAAACCTTGGCCTGGACTCAGCACGCTCAAATGCTGCGGCTCGATAACGGTGCCTTTAACTATATCTTGTGATGCCACCAAACTTTTAGCTAAATTTTCTCGATTTATCATTTCACCCTGAGAGATCGTCCTCTCAAGCCCATCGCCCAGCGCTTCTTCAATCTCTCGAATGCCTGAAACAAGAGCTTTAAACTCATCCTGCTCCAAACTTGCAGCATGATCAGGCCCTTCCATGTTGCGATCAAAAGTAAAGTGCCGCTCTACAACCTTAGCCCCAAGCCCGACTGCGGCGAGTGTCACTGCAATTCCTCTTTCATGGCCAGAATACCCTACCAAAGGATGGATATCCTTGAGCTTAGTAATCCAATTAAGATTAATATCATGAAAAGGTGCAGGGTAAGTACTATTGCAGTGCAGTAATACAAACTCAGCGCTTCTAGAGTTAAGGAAGTCAGCAGTAATTTGGATTTCATCGACGGAACTCATTCCCGTCGACAAAATAAGGGGCTTTTGGGTTGCAATTAAATTTGCAATCAAGGGTAAGTTTGTTAAATCTGCCGAGGCTACTTTATAAGCTTTAACATCAAGGGCCTCCAAAGCTACTATGCTGTCCGAGTCCCAAGGAGTACACATGTAAAGGATCCCCTTATCCTCGCAGTATTGAGCAACCTGCTTGTGCTCAGACTGGCTTAACTGAAACCGCTCTAACAGGTCTAATACGTACTCAGTTCCAAGGTCCTCGCCCTGCTTAGCAAGGCTTTTCTTCCTGTATACTGAGGACATATTTCGCATCTGAAATTTAACGCAATCTGCCCCAGCCTCATTAGCAGCGTCTACCATCTCTAAAGCTATTTCCAAGCTGCCGTTATGATTATTGCCAATTTCAGCAATTACGAAAACTTTTCTTTCACCCAAAATAAAATTTGCAATTCTCATTAGTTTTTTTGTTCCTCGATCAGGAGTTTTTCACTTTCTCTAGATGTCCAGGTCTTGAGGCCATCAGGCTCGAAACGAAAGGGCTGAATAGTGAGATTTTTTGATTTCAAATAAGACATTAAAGTATGCTTTTTAAAAGGAGTAACGTAGAAAATAAAAAATCCGCCGCCTCCAGCGCCAAGTAACTTACCGCCCAACGCACCATTTTCTATAGCGCCATTATAGAGCGCGTCGAGATGATCATTTGAGATCATAGTACTAAAATTGCGCTTAAGTCGCCAAGCTGTATCAAGGCATTCCCCAAATTTCACCAGATCTCCTCGCAGTAAATACTTCCGGGTCGAATAAGTTAACTCGACATTCTCTGCTACTAGCTTTTGAACCACTTCTGAAGACATAGACTCTTTTTGATCATCATGAATATTTCCAGAGTGATGACCAATACCTGTATCACAAAGGAGTAAGCTTTCCTCTAATTCCAAAGCTATCTTGGAATGGAGCCGAATAGGGCTGACTATATTTTCATCGGGGTGAAATTCAATAAAATTAAATCCTCCAAACACAGCGGCATATTGATCTTGCCATCCCCCGGCCACTCCTAAATGTAATCGCTCTGCCTGGAAAGCTATCTCCGCCAGCTCATGCTGATTCCACTGGTCGCTGCGAAGCATGTTAAAACACCCCAAAACAACAGCCGAAAGAGTTGCAGAACCACCCAAGCCTGAGCCAACGGGGAAGTCAGAGTTAAGGCATAGCTCAAAGCCATGTTTAGGTTGCACGACATGCAATAACGACTGAATCAATCCAAAAGGACCATCCTGCGATATAGCATCTTGAAGGTTTTCAGCGGTTAATGTCGCGCCCAAATCTAGTGAATTTATGATGATTTTTGAATCGTCACGGACACGCATAACACCATGACTATATATAGATACTGCCGTGTTGATAACAGCACCGGACTTGTTTTCAAAGTAGTGAGTTAAATCCGACCCACCCCCACCAAAACTAACCCGAACAGGTGCTCTCGAACGAATATAGACTGCCTTTTCGTCATCTAAAGGCAAGTGCTTTTTTGAAACTACAGATTGCAATTTTCCTAATTTGTCGATTATTGGTATGAACTGAATACGACTATCTAATCGTTTTATTAATTTTTCTCTAGACGTATTAACATCAGCTGACAAAAATTCACTATTTGAACACTGAGATATTGGCGCGTTAAGCGCAACGCCTCTGATAAGGCCTCTCCTTATATCACCATCAGTAGCAAGGCCGACCACTTCACCTTTTTCGTTCGTCGTACAGATAAAGCCTAACGTATTTATCTCAATTTTCGACAGTGCCTCTTCAATCGTCCCATTTTCCGAAATCAGATATCTATCTTGATTATAATTTTTCAACCTTGCCCTCCTTGATCCAGTGACAGAATTTCATGTAATCTTTTGGAATACCTATATCCATAAAGTCACTTTGAAGCTCGACTGCGATAATATTACCTTCATCTGCTAATGGACCATATAGGTCCCTTTCCAAAGAAAACGCAGCACCACTCCACCCCTCAAAATACCGGGAATTCAACTTACATAAGCCAGCATTTATCCATCCCCCACCTGAACCTTTTGACTTTTCTTTGAAGCTAGTTATGCGAGAATCTCGATCAAAAAATACCCTCCCATACCGATCAATATTCTCTAATTGAACAACAGCCAAAGCGGGTTCCTCTGCCGCAGACACTTCATTAATTCCACCGCCCAGCCATGTGTCAGCGTTAACGACTAAAAAATCACCGCGGTAATTAAGATGTTTTATTGCATTCGCAACAGCCCCTCCGGTATCAAGTGGTTTATCTTCAATTATCCAATCAAACTCGCAGCGACCGGTATATTGGCATTTTTGCTTTTCTAGAAACTCTATAATTTGATCTGCTTGATGATGCAGTAGAAAAGTCAAATTATGGATACCTTGAGATACCCATAATTCGATCTGCAATTGCAAAA
>MDTF01006423.1_pt1 | contig 11529 bp, 8 predicted proteins | sample 811191 | NCBI WGS metagenome assembly MDTF01 (sample SAMN05326649, study PRJNA326480) | marine metagenome | isolation source: seawater | place: Southern Ocean | collected 2011
CTGATCGTCCGCCATCAGAGCGTTTAATTAATCGTAAACTCGATGCGCGTGGTTTAAATGTTATGCGTGATTGGCGAGTTTGCCTTGAGGAATATATTGTTACCTACTATAAAGGATATTTAAAATGACACAAAATCGACAAAATTTGGTTGTCTTTTGCTTGGAAAACGGGCTTCCAAATATCCTCCATCCAATTCTAGCCATGGTACCAGGCAAATAGTCAAATTCCCTTTTTACAAAACGAAACTAAACTAAACAGATAGGATTTCCAGTACGATGCCAAGTGTCCAGCCTCCGCGCACAACCAAGGATAGTGCATAAATGTGTGGTATTACGGGTCTTTGGGAGACCCCTGGAAGACGCGAGGGCGAACTCAACGAGATGGCCCAGACCATGGCCAATACCATTGCTCATCGTGGCCCTGACGACTCGGGCGTCTGGTCTGACCCGCACGCTGGTATTGCGCTGGGGCACCGGCGTCTTTCCATTATTGACTTATCATCAGCTGGGCACCAGCCCATGGCCTCACGCAGTGGACGGTTTGTGATTGCCTTAAATGGAGAAATTTACAATCATTTGGAGTTGCGGGCTGAATTAGATAATAGTTCAAACTCAAGCACACTCCTGGGCGGGACGGGTGCTGCACTGAAATGGCGAGGGCATTCGGATACTGAAACTTTACTTGCCGGATTTGAGCGTTGGGGTGTAGCTGCCACATTGGCAAAAACGGTGGGTATGTTTGCCATCATTTTGTGGGACGTGCAACAGCGCACGCTTCACTTAGCGCGCGACCGTTTTGGCGAAAAACCCTTATATTATGGTTGGACAGGCAGCGGGGCTGGGAATGCCTTTGTGTTTGGCTCAGAGCTGAAGGCCTTGCGTGCTTTCCCGGGTTTTGTTAATCCGGTATGTCGACAGGCACTAGCCCAGTACATGCGATTTATGTATGTGCCTGCACCACGCAGTATTTACCAGGGTATTTATAAGCTGGAGCCGGGTTGCCTGCTGAGCATCAAGGGGACTGCGCCCATGGCTGCGCCCTCGCAACCGCTGCGCCCACCGGCGGTTTATGAAAGTCTTACGCTGAGCCGATGGTGGTCATTGGCTGATGTGGTACAGTTCGGGGCACACAATCCGATCACCAATGAGGTGGATGCTGTCAATGAGTTGGAGCAGCGCCTTTCTGATGCTGTTAAGTTGCAGTCGCTGGCTGATGTGCCGCTTGGGGCGTTTTTGTCGGGTGGGGTGGATTCATCCACCATTGTCGCACTCATGCAGCAACAGGCCACATGTCCTGTCAAAACCTTTACCGTGGGGTTTGAAGAATCGGAGTTTGACGAAGCGCCCTATGCGCGCTCCGTGGCAAAACACCTAGGCACTGACCATACTGAGTTATTTGTAACGGCGGCAGAGGCACAAGAGGTGATCGCTCAACTCCCCAGCATGTATGACGAGCCATTTGCCGATTCATCACAAATTCCTACGCACTTGGTATGTCGCGCTGCGCGCGAACATGTGACGGTGGCGCTATCAGGCGATGCCGGCGATGAGTTATTTGGTGGCTACAACCGATACTTTTGGGGACCAAAAATCTGGGCGAAACTGGCATGGCTACCCTATCCAGTGCGACAGGTGCTAGGCGCGGCCATCAGCGCTATGCCAGTGGTTGGGTGGAATGCTTTAAGCCTCCCAGTCAATACTTTGTTGCCCGGTGGCCGAGGAATTACGAATGCCGGCGACAAAGCACACAAGCTGGCAGCCCGCCTGCGTGGTGTGCGTAACCTGGATGATCTTTATAAGAGCCTTGTGTCTGAATGGCAAGATCCGGCTCAAGTAGTGCGAGGTGAAAATGGTTGCTCTATGTTGGAGCCAAGCAGCCTGTTAGAAGACGCATTGCCCAAGGGCGGTTTGACCGGTGTTGTCAACAGCCCGCTACGCATGATGTACCGAGACAGTATGACCTATTTACCCGACGATATTTTGTGCAAAGTAGATCGAGCCGCCATGGCGAGCAGCCTTGAGACGCGCGTGCCGTTTTTAGACCACCGAGTGGCTGAATTGGCTTGGCAGTTGCCACTTGGGGTGAAGATTATGGGTGGGAAGGGCAAGTGGCCACTACGCCAAGTGCTATACAGGCACGTGCCGCGCGAGCTAATTGACCGGCCCAAGGCGGGTTTTGGTATTCCTGTTGGCCAGTGGCTGCGAGGGCCACTCCGGCCGTGGGCTGAAAACTTGCTAGACCAAAATCGATTGAGTACCGAGGGTTATTTTTATCCAGGGCCCATACGCAAAAAATGGGCTGAGCACTTATCCGGCCGGCGCGACCACACCGCCAGCCTTTGGGCCGTCCTGATGTTTCAGGCTTGGCTGCATCAATCATGAAAACTTCGCTCTTGTCTTCAAATAATAGCTCAAGACGCCTTCTGATCCTATTAATGGCAGCCCATATATTAGGGACAATCGTTGCTTATACGATTTATATTAAGCTTTCATCACTTGGTGATGGCTATGCTGCAGCAGACTTTCAAGGGTTTAATGGAAACGCCCAAGACTTCGCATCAACCATCATGGTGCATGGCATTTATCATTATGTAAGCGCTTTTTTCCCTGGGTTTTTGGCACCAATGGCGCTCGGTTTGGTTGTGGCCATTGCAACTTGGTATGCTTTTCGAGATGTTTACACCCAAATTAATAGTAAGCTTTTCTGGATATGTAATTTATTCCCTCATTTTTTAATCTGGTCTGGATCTTCTTCTAAAGAACAGATCATGATAATTCTTGGGACTATTGTGATTGGTTTTTCAGCTAAACGTTCGTTTGTCTCATGTAGATTAAGTATAATCAGTCTAGTTTTGGTTTTTATTTCATTGACGTTTATATATCATGTTAGGCCAAATTATTTTGTGATCTATTTTACTATATTTTTAACTTCGTTGATTGCTCCGGCGCTTCACAAAATAAAAATTAATAGATTGTCGATTGGGATATGGGCATTCACCTTTATTCTGACTACTGTCGGGGTGGTAGTTTTTGCAGCAGTCAATACAACATTTTTTAGTAAGGATGTTTTTGTTTTTATGAAAAAGGTTGAAGCCTCTTTTATGAATTACGAAGCCGGTTCAAATCGATACAATATTCAGTGGAATGATGTATCGGATTTTTTTTATAATTCACTGTGGGGGATCCCGCAAGGGTTCATAGGCCCCACTTTATTTGAAGCTATCTCAAAGCCAATACAATTTCCTGTTTTTTTAGAGGGCGTCGTTTACTTATTGATATTATGTTATCTGTTTGTTAAAATATTTAAAGTAGCTGGTGCATTTAATATGTTGAGAGTGCATATCTTGCCTTATTATTTTATGGTGTTGGTAATCGTATTTGTTAGCTATCCGTATCTCATTTTTAATGCTGGTACGGCGCTGCGGTATAAGCAAGCTATGCATCCTGTCTTAATCTTTTATCCGCTTTTAATTTTAGCCTATGCCAGAGCCAACAATTTGATTACGAGGAAACTATGAGTAATAAAGACGAAAAAGTTATTGAAGAATTCGGAGAAGAGTGGACAAAATTTGACTACTCAAGTATAAATACTGAAAAGCTTAAAGAAAATTTTGATCAATATTTTAGCATTTTTCCTTGGGATGTATTGCCAAAAGATGCTGTTGGTTTTGATATGGGATGTGGAACTGGTAGATGGGCACAATTCGTCGCTCCAAAAGTTAAAACTTTAAATTGTGTCGAGCCTAGTGATGCAATTAACGCAGCAAAGAAAAATTTGATTAATAATAAAAACGTAACATTTCGTAAAGAAACAACCGAAAATTGTAGCCTAAGCCAGGGCTCTCAAGACTTTGGTTATTGCTTAGGTGTCTTGCACCATATTCCTCATACACAAGAGGCTCTGAATGACTGCACAAAGTTGCTAAAAAGTGGAGCTCCAATATTACTTTACTTGTACTATAGTTTTGAAAATAAACCTTTGTGGTTTAAGGCCTTATGGAAGGTGAGCGACTATATTCGCAAATTTATTTCCATCTCACCCCAACCTATCAAGCGCTTTCTAGCAGCTCTGATAGCTTTATTGATATATTTTCCATTGAGTCGCTCGGCTTATATACTAGAAAAAATAGGGCTAAATGTAGAAAATATTCCTCTTGCTGATTATCGAAAAAAACCATTTTATCAATGCAAAAATGACTCATTAGATAGATTTGGAACAAGGTTGGAGCAAAGATTTAGCAAGTCACAAATAACTGATATGCTAACAAAGGCTGGCTGTAAGGGTGTTGAGTTTTCTCCGAATACACCCTTTTGGTGTTGTATTGCTTTTAAAAAATAACCTGCACAATGTGCCAGTAGTGATTGCATAAACTATTGAAGGTGTAGTGCTCTAGAATTTTGAGATACGTTTAATGTTTATGCAGCCATTTTGCTTTTGTCCATAATATCCATTCTAAACTGCGCAGGCGTTTTGTAATGGTGTCTCATCATGATCTATTTTTCGCTGCATATTTAACGGAATTTGAGGAGCGACAATCGCAATACAAGGAAGAAACGTGAAGGCACTTACCCCTCACCTTAGCGGGCAAAGTGATCTCGCAGCAAAATGCGAGACGCCATGGGCTGACTTTGGGGGGCAGAAGTGAGCTTTGTTCGGAAGTGGTCTTGCATAATACTCAACAGACCAGACGCAAAATTGCATCTAGACGACGTTCTCACCTCGGCCGAAATCTTTGACCTGAGCCTTGCACATGCCTAATTGCAATTAAAGTGTAGCCTACTAACACCGGTGTCCATTGACGCCCAAGACGGCCCATCCTTCGAGATCTTGCTGAGATGGAAAAAAGCAAATAAATATGCTTAAATAATGGCTCAGGTTGAGAACCCAAAACTGTTTTGGCTGGCAATTAAGTTGAGTGCTATGATTGATCAAAGGCCAAGACCAAATGCTATTTTCAAAAAATACTTGATAGAGTTTAGGGTATAACATATGTCATAATAAACTGATCAGGAGTATAGTTATGACTGCCGTTAAGGCTGCAGCTGTCAGAAATTCTGCAGGTGTTCTGCTGTCGAGGGATATACTCACAAAACTCCGCGTTGATAAGGGAGATTTGGTACATGTTGTGGAGACAACCAATGGGTTTGAACTAATACCAAATGAACCAGACTTCAAAACTCAAATGTCTCTTGGTGAAGGAATTATGCGAGAGGATCGAGACATTCTTAGAAAGCTTGTAATATGAGTGAGCAAGTTTGGATTGGTCAGCGCGTGATATATGCTATCCACGATAGGCAGATAACTGAATACGGTGGATTGCCTGGCGTGAGGGATGAAAATCTTTCGCAATCCGCTACTTAAGCAAAGGAATAATTAAAATGAAATCAAAGGTTCGAAAAGCAGTTTTTCCAGTAGCAGGATTAGGAACAAGGTTTTTGCCTGCCACCAAAGCAATGCCAAAAGAGCTTTTACCCATTATAGACAAGCCACTTATACAATATGCTGCAGAAGAGGCTATTGCTGCAGGTTTAGATACATTAATTTTTGTTACTGGCCGTAATAAGCGTGCGATTGAAGATCATTTCGATAGTAATAGTGAGCTTGAAGCAGTCTTGCGTTCAAAAGGTAAAAATGAAATGGCTGATAGGGTCAAAAATATTTTACCAAAAGGTGTAGAGTGCATTTTTGTTAGGCAACCAGAACAATTAGGGCTTGGTCATGCAGTGTTGTGCGCTGAGCGGGTTGTTGGAAATGAGCCATTTGCATTACTTTTAGCTGATGATTTCTTAACATACAAAGGTAATGGCATTACATCAGATCTTATTATGGGGTTTGAAAAAACTGGCAAAACTCAACTTTGTGCAATGCAAGTTAACGGTCCTGAAATATCAAAATATGGTGTTTTAGCGTTAAACAATGAAACAGATTTGGTTACAGGTCTAATAGAAAAACCAAACTTTGAAAATGCACCTTCAAATTTAGCCAGTATTGGTCGGTATGTACTCACACCTGATATTTTTGATATACTAAGAAATCAACCAATTGGTGTTGCAGGCGAAATTCAGCTTGCGGATTCTATTAACGTACAGGCAATAAATAATAGGGTTGAGGCAGTATTGTTAAATGGTATGCGTTTTGATTGTGGCAGTATTGAAGGTTATATTGCTGCTATTAAGTATGCATCCTCAAAATTAAAATCTGATTAGTCGTTTATGAAGTTTTTTATAACTATTTTGGGTGAAATATATAAATCATAATTATAATTATATCGTTTTGATATGGATATAATTATAATTATAAGTATAAACATAACTATGGAATATTCTCGTCGCTCAAATAGAAATAAGTTGTTTTGGATAAGCAAACGTCTATTTGATGTTATCATGAGTTTATTGCTACTACCTCCTCTTTTTATAATATCAATATTTTTATTATTTTTGAATCCATTTTATAATATAGGTAGATTAGTTTTCATACAAAAACGTATGGGTAAGAATTGTGAAGCTTTTTTTGCAATTAAATTTCGCACCATGTCGCCTATTGAAGAAATTACTAGGAAATATGATGAGCCAATTGAATTAGATAGAATTACACCTTTAGGAAGAATATTACGTAGAATGCGTATTGATGAACTGCCTCAGATTCTGAATGTTTTAAGAGGTGACATGAGTTTAATTGGACCAAGACCAGACTACTATGTTCATGCATTAGAATACTTAAAAAATATTGAAGGATATTCTGACAGGCACACTATCCGACCAGGTATTACTGGATTATCACAAGTTAGATTAGGGTATGTAGAAAATTTAGAGACAATATCAAAGAAAGTATCCATAGATAATTATTATATACAGAATCTAGGTTATATTACTGAATTAAAAATTATATATGGTACTATATTAGTTATTATACGAGGTATAGGAAAATAAAAAATCAATAGTAAACTAACATTAAAGAACATAATTGTGAGACATTTGATATGTTAGCTTTATTAAATATTAGTTTTTGACAACCAATATTTCTATTTAATAAAAATTTATTTTTATCCTAAGAAATGCTTAATGCTATTATTGATACTGATCAACTTTTAGATGATAAGTAATGCTATAAATTATTTTTATTATCGATTGTAAGTAATTCTGTGGAATAATTAGTAATTAGATTTAATGCAAAAATGCTCGCCGTTCTGGTGTCGAATCTAATAGATGTGATTTGGTCAAACGTTCAGGCAGGTGAAGGCTTGAGAGGGTGCCAATAAAATAGTTTTGTTGCTGTTGAGGAGGTTATTTATGTCAAATAGGCATCCCAAATATCAGTGAGCCTGACTTAATTAGCCGTTTCAAAATCTGTATAACAGCTGGGTTTGTAAATCAGTAATTTCGGATTTATGATAGGCTTAAATTATGGGATGTTACCGTCCTGAATATCACGAAGTAGAATTCTAAGTGGGTTGATTTCAGCCAACGTTCTAGAAAACGAAATTATAGGGCGATCGGCAACGTATACAATATCATTCGGCCTGAGCTCTGTTTTAGCGGCAACCAATATTCTTGAAACGTTTTGAGCGTCAAGATGGTATGCAACTGATGGATTTTGCCCTCGCAGGAGATAGACTTCTGAACGTTTTGCCATTAGATTATTTAATGCACCTTTTTCCGTAAAAAGAATATCAGCGAGAGTTTCTCTTTTAGAAGGATCAATGAATACCATTTTGGCATTTCCAGCGCCACCCAATGCAAAGACTTGGCCTAGTTTATAGGTTAAATTTTCTATTTCAATATGATCTTTATCGGCAACCCATATGTCAGGTGCTGTTGGATCTAATATCTGGTCCCCAGTCATTCGGAACTCTTGCCCATCCCTCTTAAGTGTAATTATGTTAAGACTATTGGACGAAATAGCGCTTCTACTCTCATCGATAATAGTGGTATTATAGTTCTCAAAAAGTAACTGCCTGAGGGTAGTATTAGAATTGATTAAAGGCACAACTTTACTGCCAAAATTCTTTTGAACTAAATATGCTTTTTTACTAACAAATCCTTTTAATTCAAGCTGAAAATTTGGCTTAATGCCTTGTTTGATTAAAGCGGTACTAATTTCTTCATATACATCATCTATAGTCCGGTTTGCTACGGATATACTACCCAAATTTGGAAGGAGTATATTCCCTTTTGACCCAATTACAGCTTCAACGTTTGTTGATCTATTTTTAATAATCTGAATTTCGATTTGATCGTTGTCTTGGATAGTGATTTTTGGTGCCGCAAAGTCGAACAGCTGTTCTGCAGTCAGACGAAACTCTTGCGCATTGCGCGTGAGATTTATTAGAGCAAAATTCTTGCTAGATGCTGATAAAGATGCCTCTAGTGCTATTTCCTTTAGGGAGATTGGTAAGTTATTTAAGAAAATAGTTCGACTGACATAATTTTCACCATTATTTTGGAGACTGATGTCTGGTGCTGTACTAACAGTGACAAAAGCTTTTTGGCTTTGAAATTTACTAATTTCAAGTTGAAAATTGTTAGCTACTCCGTTTCTGATTAAGATATTGCGAACTTCAGTTCTAACATTATCAAGTGTTCGGTTTGCTGCTGCGATGTTTCCCAAACCAAAGAGTAGAATATTTCCATTACTGCCGATAACCCCCTTAGTTAAAATTAACGCGTTACTTTCTTCTTTGGGAATCATTAGGCCATTGCTACCTCTAGTAATGGAAATTTTCTGGTTGTTGTCATTAGATTGCGTGAAGGTGAGCTCATCTCCCGCACCTAAGAGATATTCAGATTTTCTAGAAATACTTGGCCATTGAGCAATTTCAGTCTCAAACTCATTCAGCTGGACAAACAATAACTCATCTCCAACACCAAGAAAATAGTTGGGACTGCTTGATGATTTTGGAAAATTTGACTTTAAAAAATTAGATTCGTCTAGAACGTTTGCCCGTGACCCACTACCTGTTAAAATCAGTTGACGTGAGTATGGCGCATTATTCGCTTTTTTTGCTGTTTTGAATGTTAAACTCTTAATGTTTATTTCAAATTCTTCCTGCTCTGTCCCCGTTGTAACGTTCTGTTTGGCTCCATAAATAGAAACTGACTCAAGAATTTCGCTGCAACTAAGCAAGAATAGGGCTGAAGCGACAACACATGCTATGAGTTTAAATTTAGTCATAAAGCAGTCCTTGAATAGGAAGGCGTAAACGCATCTGCGTCAGGGTAGCAGACTTCGTTTTCTTGGTTCTAGCAAGTGTTATGTGAAACATTTTCTGTCCCTCTAAAGCACTTAAGAGGCTTATCGCATCCTCATTATCCGCTGACAAGAACACCAGATCAAAAGTTGAGTTAAGTAATTGTATACTTTTCCAAAAACCTCTTTGACCTAACAGCTCCATGGCTGCCAAATCGTCGTCTGGCCTTAAAACTGATACATGGCCTGCACGCTCAGCGACAACAAACGATCCTACAGAAAGCCTCTCGTCATCAATATCTAGCTTATTGGCCCTTGATGAGAAATCAATCACCGCAACCTTCATAGTGTCGGACTGCATATAGCTCGCAAGCGCCCGCGCAGCGTCATTGCCTGAAAGCTGTGAGCGTGAAGACGTCACCACGACTTGAATTGCATCACTCTTATGGATTTCCACTGCAATGTCTCTGAGAATGGGACGTGGTTTTTTAACAACCATTGTATTTACGTCGTTTAAACTTTTATTACGCAGGGGTAGCAGGGCTCTAACGCTAAACGCGAGACGTGCCTGCGCTCCAGCTTTTAGGGATTTTCTTGAATAGTAGACACCGCGGAAAAGCGCCAAGACAAAGGATAGCGCAATCCCCACAAATATCCCTAGAATGGCTCCTAAAGGCAAAATCGGGCTGCGCCTTGGCGCAGAGGGATTTATTGAGGCTGAGGCGTATTCATAAATTTCACTATTATCTGGTTTGTAACCGGCTGCCATGCTTTGGGCCTTTACCTGCTCAATCAGTACAGTGTATGTTGCCTCGGCAATTTTATCTTCGCGCTCCAGTCTAGCAAAAGCCTCTAAAGCCAGGCCTGAACGCTCGGCATCTATCTGTGACGCATTTATTTTAATCTGCAGTCTACTTTTGCGTTCTGACAACGTATCAAAAACTGCGTCCACAGAACTAGACTTTGGCCAACTCCAGGAGCTGATAATTTCATTTTGCCCCATGACACGACGAAACTCCACTTGATCAACAATGGGAAAATTTTGACGCAGCGACATATAATTCGCCTGATTTGGTGTTTTATTCTGTATTATTAACGAAAGTGCGGCCACTGCCTCATGCAATTCGATGGTACGGTTCAGTTGTTCGCGCAATCCTTCAAGATTAAGCGATCCAGCAGTAAAACTTTCTAAGGGTAGCGTGCTGTTTTCCAGAGCAAATTTCTTAAGATTGGACTGGGACACTTCTAAGTCACTAAGGGCCTTGGCCAATGTATTAGATAGGTAGGACAGCTGTTGATTCTGCTTTGTGCTTTTTTTAACCTTTGCAGTGGAAATAATTGCATTCATAACTGCATTTGCAATTTCAGCTGCACGTTGTGGGTTCACATGCGTGGCAATAATTTTAGCAGACCCATCTTCCGTTTCGCCCAGCACAACATTTTTAGAATAATTTGCCACGATGCCTTGCCAAATGGCCTCCTGAGCATCCGTGGAAGGTTTCTGCCATCCGATGGCACGCTTAATAAAAGACTTCCAAATTGGATCAACCGATTTAGGATTGTATGTGTTGAAATAAGGGTCTGCCTGAAAATTCAATTGAGCATTAAGTTTTTCTATAAAAATTCTGCCAGCAACCTGATCTATGGGCAAGTTCGAAACTTTGCTCTTGCCCCCAAGTCCAGAAATGTTTGCCAATGAGCCAAGGTCCCCTTTACCAAACGAAAAGCCCATAGAGCTCTGTTGGTCTAGTTTAAAGATAGCCGTAGACGTAAATTTTTTATCCGTATTCTGAATGTAATAGAAGCTATAGATAATTCCTAAAACACAGGTGCTTACAATAAGTAACTTATAAGCCCAGAGGGTTATAAATAAAGCACTCAGATCAATTTCATCACCAGGTTTTGAATTTAGAGAATCTTGCATTCGTTATTCCAATAAACTAAAATGATAGATAACATACTTAAAATTGATTAGTAAATAAAATATATGAACTTAGATAAATATTACACCCTTAAATTTATAATTTAAAAAGTGTTAAAAACCCAAATATATTTATACTTAGACCTTCACTAATATCATTATATCTAAAATGTTACTGATGAAGAAAAACCTAACCCAGAACTATTTTTTATATCTGCTTTATCTAGACTAAAATCTTGATTGTATACATTTACATTAAACCTAATATTATTTTTATTCCAAGAAGCGCCAAGTAAATTTATTAAGCCTGACTGACGTTTTGATGAGAGGCGATGACCTGCCCAATTCTTATCATTAATGGTGACTAATTTTGTTGAATATTTGATATTTATTTTTTGTGATATTTGAGATTGTCCAAAGA
>MDTF01017784.1_pt1 | contig 11529 bp, 12 predicted proteins | sample 811191 | NCBI WGS metagenome assembly MDTF01 (sample SAMN05326649, study PRJNA326480) | marine metagenome | isolation source: seawater | place: Southern Ocean | collected 2011
CTTAAGCGGCTCTTTTTTGAACATTTCAAGTAAAATTTTGTAAATATTTTGCTTGCGATTATTAAATCTAAATTCGCATTCTACAAGGTGTAAATTAAACATACTTTTATTCATTTCTTTAAACTTTACCAATCTGTTTTTAGTGTGGCCAAAAAAAAAAACGATTCAATGTCATTAATATGTGAGTTATCTCTAGCAAATTTACTCTTGCTAAAATGCTTCTTGCAGCCAAAATCTACAATTCAATTATATCTGTGTCATCCATCTGAATGGATAACACTATCAATACAAGTATTATCCTTGATAATCCTTTGTAGAGTTGCGTTCTTACAGTTTGTCAGTCCAATATAATTACTACATTGAATTTTATAATTATCGAAGATTCCATGAAACACTTGACTACAAAAAACTAATGAAAGTATATAATTGAATCAGAAAAAGCGAAGGTCACTTAGATATTCTATGTAAGGAATTTTAAAAAGTTGTCAGAGATCTTGGGGTGGTAAAGAAATAAGTAAGACACCTATCATAAAAACCTATTTTATAAACTATAAGTATTAAAAGGAAGGGGAATCTTAGCTAATATTTTCTAATATTGCCAAACCAAAACCACTAGTACCGTATTCATTTCCATTGTAAATCATATAGGTCTTATCTTTATGTAAAAAAACGTACGCATATTCAATCATCTCTGAATCCCAGCCTGATTCTGAAACATCTATCCCAGCTTGTTCATCTAATCTTTTCCAATCTTTTCCATTGCTTGATTCTGCATAACCTATTCTGTATGTATTTCCATTATATTTATATCCATACCACATCTTATAAATTTCACCATCAAACAACACGCAAGGTCTTGCAAGCGCCGTCTCCTTGTCACGATTCGAAATGCAAATATGGCCAGTTTGGTTCCAATTTATTCCATCTAAAGACTCTGCATATTTAATGTTGTATACTGGCAAATCTGCATTTATCCACTCCACTCCAGAAACATACCACATTTTCCAAACATCACCCATCTTCATAACAAAAGGGGCTGTCAAAATTGATATTGGCTCATTATTATTTGTACTAAGAATAGGTGAATTTATTATACGATCAAAACTCATCCCTCCGTCTTTACTAACTGACAATCCTGAAATCAGTCCAAATCGCGTTGTTGATCTTGGCTTCCACCCTATGTAATAAAGATATTTTTTTCCATTGGTATTGACAATTGATGATGGCGTAACACCATTGTCGTCAAAATGTCCAAGTTTTCCACAATTTAAAACTGGGGTTTTACTAATTTCAATAATATCTTTTGGCTTATTTAAATCAAATGTAACATAACCCACTAAAGAACGGCCTTTTTCGTCACGACCACTACAGTAAACTCTAAAAATATCATCTTTCAGGTGATCTACAGTTGGCAGCATAGAATGCCTGCTCATCCAGTCTATTTCAGACAAACCCGGATTATATATACGCCCTATCTTTTTCCAAATCATATTCTGAATCTATATTTAATTTAAGGCAAGTCAACAACATCACTTTTCATTGATATTTTTTTACATGGTAAGCCCATATAAACTCCATTTTCAATTGTTGACCTCATTACCAAAGCACCCGCCCCAACAACTGAACCGGAAGCAATATTTATTCCATCTCGAATAGTCGAATTTACACCTAAATAACAATTTGTACCTATTGTTACACGCCCAGACACAACAACATGTGACGCCAAATAACAATGATCATTAATTTTTGTGTGGTGACCAATATGGTTCCCACTCCATAAAACACAATTATTTCCGATCTCTACAAATGATTGTATTGTATTATTTTCAAGTATAAAACAATTTTCTCCAATATTACTTTCAGGCAGGATTGTAGCCTTAGAGCTAACATAACTAACAAGCTCATATCCCTTGCTCTTTGCTTCCAAGTATTTTTTTTCTCTTAAACGGTTAGAGTCTTTAGCTGCTAATGGAATAAACATACAATGTGTTTTAATTGAGAAGAAATTCTCCACATCTTCAAAAGTTACTACAGGAAGATTTTTATAATTATCATCCTTAAAGTGCGATTTATCAACACAAAACCCAACTACTGTATATTTTGAATCAGTACTAAAGTACGAATAAGCAATTTCAGACATTTGTCCCACGCCAAATAATATTAGCTTTTTCACTTTAACCTCCTATTTATCAAAATACTTGCAAATTAATTTTGCAGTATCTTTTGCGCTAGATATAGAACATTCTGCATCAACCCATAAATTTATAACACCAGCCTCAATTAGTCGCCCCGACTTGAATAAAGTTTTATCATGTGTAGACCAAGCCGCAATGCAAGGATACCAGATAGATGCATTAAAGCCAGATTTTCTAATTTTTTCCACAAGGATATCACGGTGCCGAGCATTGACACGAAATGAAAAGCGCCAAGGAGCCTCACTTGAAGTGCTATCAAATAAGATAATTTGATCTACATCCGACAACATCTTCTTATATATATTGTATATTGCCTGTCTATGACTTATATTTTTATCTAATTCTTTAAATTCTGCTAAAATATTCTTAGCTATATTATTATTAAATAACGTTAGATACATCCCTTTAAAAAGACTAGGAAACTGATCAAATATTTGATAAAAACCATCATTACAAGACCCCCCATTCCAAACAGAGTAAAATAATTCTCTATAAACTTTGGATAAGCGTTCTCTTTTATTAAGACTGAGTTGATCTGGCAATAAATTTATAAATTTTCTCGCCTTATTTTCTAGCTTATTACTATTAACTAAGACACCACCACCTTCCTGAACATCAATTATCTTTGTACGACCAAATGACATAACAGTGCAATCTCCTACCACCCCTAATAATTGGCCGTCTCTTGAATGCCCACCCATAGATTGACAAATGTCTTCGATTAATAGCACATTATATTCATCTGCTATTGATCTCAATTTATTAATTTGCGCTTGATGACCATATAAATGAACTGCAACAATAGCCCCTATCTCGTTATCGTTATCATTCTCCAGAAGAGTTCGGACACAATCAGGGTCTATTGTAGCATTTGACAATAAAACATCTGCATAGACGGCTTTTTTAGAGGCATACGTCAATGCATAAACCAGATTGGGGCACACAACTGAAGGCAGTATAACCTTAGTTTTATTATGCGGCATAAATGAATAACAAATTGCTAGTGAAACGGTTCCATTACCAGTTAATATACATTTCTTTTTTTTAAAAAAACTTGCCAAAAAAGATTCACATTCTCTAGTAATATTTTTTGAATCCATAATAGTTATTTAGTAAAAATACATGTCACTTAATTAGCTCCCATTGCAACGGCGTTCCTTTTAGCAAATCTTTTCTAGCCCTTTTTCCGATAACTTTATCTATATGCTTAGGCTTTAATCCATGCCCAGGCCTAATACTTCTTACATTCTTATTAGAAATTAAATCTCCTTTTTTAATATCATTGACAATAAAAAGTGAACGTCTATTTTTAACGCCAATTTTTTCTGAACTTGTAGGTCCATAAATAATCTTTCCAATCGAACGTTCAATAATGCGAATACTTCTGACCATATCCTTAAACTCCCCAGGCTCCATTGAAAAAGAATCATCAATACCACCATCATTTCTAGATAAAGTTAGATGCTTCTCAATCATGCATGCGCCCAAGGAAGTGGCAGCTGATGCCACATCATGACCCAGAGTGTGGTCTGATAAACCCACAGGAGTGTTAAATACACTTGACATATGGCCCATAGTTTTAAGATTTATGTCAGAAGGAGACGCGGGATATGCACTAGTGCATTTTAGTAAAATCACCTTATCATTACCCTCTCCATTGATAGTCGAAAGAGCCTCATCAATTTCTCTCAATGTTGCCATACCAGTAGATAATATTATTGGCTTGTTTGTTTTAGCTATTTTTTTCAACAAGGGTAGGTCACAAATCTCTGATGAAGCTACCTTATAAATAGGAACATTCATACTTTCAAGAAAATCTACGGAAGTAGGATCGAACGGAGAAGAAAAACAGACAAGCCCTTTCTTGTTGGCGATTTTTTTTAGTTTTGGCTGCCATTCCCAAGGCATATATGCCTGTTGGTAAACTTGATAAAGACTTTTTCCCTGACTTAATTCACCATTCTCTCCAAATAAATTACTATCACAGTCAAGTGTAATAGTATCTGGTGTGTATGTTTGAAGCTTAATTGCATCAGCTCCTGCATCTTTAGCAGCGTCAATTAACTGTACCGCCCTATCAAACTCATGATTGTGATTACCAGATAATTCCGCCACAATATATACAGGAAATCCAACTCCCACCTTCTTATCTTCTATACTTATAACTTTCATTTTGTAATTTTATCATAAGGGATGTTATTCAATCTCCCGGATCTTATTATATTCAATGCATCTTTACCTTCATTAAACAATAAGTCCAATAACGATGCGCCATTTAAAAAAGGTGGATAAACCTGGCGATATTCTGGGTGCTTATAATTTTGAAAAACAATATCTATATTATTGTTTTTAAAAAACCCGATATCTTCATTTAAGTATTCATAAGAGCCTATTGGAGATAAATACTCTAAAGCACCCAACTCCTTTAAAATTTTAACGGTTCTACTCCCTCTTATACCCCTGGCATTAAGACTTGATGCAATAACAATCTCTGTATCAATGTTAAGCTTATCCAAAAACCACCTCAATACTTTTATATTTAAATCACACAGTAAATCCGATTGATGATTCAATAGTAAATCTTCAAATTCATAAAAATAATCACTAAAAAATGGACTTTTTACATAATGCTGCTTAATTTGAAATAAAAGTTTTTCAGGAAATCTTTTTCTATCAATCTCAACTTCATTAATTTTTTGCCCAGACCTTCCTTTGGTATAAACAGGGACTGTAAGCCAGGCTAATGAATTATTAATTTTTATACGATTTCTTTGTTGCCAAGTATGTTTAGAAAACTGAGCATCATCAAGTAATACAAACAAATCAGACTGATCAATTAAATCAAAATAACCAATCCAAGAGAGCCAAGTTGGCTGCATAATTGATACTAACATTTATACCTCGGGTTTTTTACTTAAGTTTAACTGGCTTTTATGAAAAGACTCGACGTAGTCGGAGTATTTAATTACATAAGGTGACACCTGTTTCTTTAGAGTGGTTAAATCGTTGTATCGCATCTGCATCGTAATACGAGTCGTTTTGCTATTATTCAAACCGCTTCTATGAATGAGATATGAATTGAAGAATAAAATTTCATCGTATTTGAGTTTAATACTCATAGGGCTCTTTGTTGAAATGTTATCGGCAAGTGTAAATGGAGCTGCACCCTTTTCGAATTTTTTAAAATTCAGACACCCTTCTTTGTGAGACCTTGGAATTACTTCAAGAAGTCCTATGCTTGGAAAAAGATGTGTTAATGAAAACCATGCCACAATGGCATTATGTGATAAATAGGATTGCCAATAATCCTGATGCCATGGTGTATCAAAAACCCTGTAGTTAGCTCTATCAATCCTCACAAGAGGTAAATCAGAGGCTAGCGGATGCTTAACACCTAGTGAGACAAGAGTATCATTAATGAATTTATTATTAATAGAGGAGATTACCTCAGGGCTATTATAAAAAATCTCATATAAAGCACTTGAATATTCATGGTCATTCTCATTTTCGATCACAAAATCTATGCACTTAGACAGCTGCTCACTCTTTTGTAAATCCTCTGAATATTTGAAAAAATCTTCATACAGAAGTTTAGTTTTATTATCAGTATTGGAGTACTTAATAGTAGACTTGATAATGCTCAATAAATCATCAATTATACGATCTTTAAAATCCACTACAGCCGCTCCCTTTGCAATAAAGATGCCATTCTTACGGAAGTTTTCTATATTTTTTTGATTAACTTTCATATTTAACTCGTCAATATATCGGGACAATTGCCGTCCACCTCCCTTGACTAGAAAACTCAAGGTTTTTTTCAGGGTCGCAAGGTGTAACTCTGTGCGGTAAGTCATATCTAAATAATATCAAATCGCCAATATCTACATACTCTTCAACATTGACTATTTGGCCATTATCAATTTTAAATTCGGTTGATCCGGTATAGAATTGATTATCTTTTTGCGAAAGGTTTAAAATAATGCCATAATTTGTAGGGTATCTAGGGTGTGTGTGCCAGTCAAAAAAACCTCCTCCAGTAGGGTAATGTATCATCTGAGGTTTGACGTAACTATCTTTACTATCTGAATACGCTCCACCTAAGCAGGCAATTTGAAGATCTATCATCTTTCTAAATACCCCTTTAATCAAATCTAGATTATTTTCATTATCATAAATTTGCATTATTGTCCTAAATATTCTATCAGTTTGTGTATTCGACGGAAGTACATCCATCCTCCAAAAAGTCTTGGACTCAATTTCCTCTACGACTGGAGCGTGCTCCTTTGTAAACAAATGAGCAGATTCTCGGGCTTTATGGCAAACATTCTCATCTTCAAATTTTTTTACCACAATAATTTGATCCTCCCTCCTAATATGCTCTTTAATATCTTCATATTTATTGTTACACACAACTATGCTCATTTTTTAACCTTATTATTTTATTTATATAATTTTTTCAATAATAGCATTCCAGATACCATCTAATCCTTTTTTTCCAATTAGTTTTTTTCCATTATTCGACAATTTCAACCTTGAGTCATAATCAACTAATAACTCTTTACATACTTCCAATATTTTATCTTTTTCTACTTTTTTCCATATTCCAAGATAAATTGAAGACTGAAATTCAGAAAAAATTTTATCAATTTTAGACTGAGATGGATTGTTTGAAATAACGACTGTAGGAACCCCCAATGCAGCCAATTCATATTTAGTCAAACCACTATTAGTTATAGCAATGTCACAGCACAACATGACTTCTGACATTTGGCTACAATTACGATATACTACTAAACAATCTTTATAATTACCCATTATATGATGTAATTCAGAATCCGAAATATCTGAAGCTTGCCCTAATACAACATGAAATTTATATTCTTTACCTAGGACAAAAAGAGCTGACAATACTTTCAAGGAAATTCTATTTGAATCGCCACCACCCATTGTAATTAGAATATTTTTAGCCAGCTTCTGAACTATAAAATCATTATTGCAAAACTCATCTCTAAGCAAAAAATACTTTTCGCCTAGTAAATAAACAACATTTGAGCACTCTCTTAATTTAATTTTATTAGCACCAAAATAGGGAATGATTACAATATCTGAACAATATGGATAATCTGTTAACTCCTCTAGAGTAACCAGCATTTGAAAATCTTTTCTAATTAAATCTAAATTACTAAAATAACATGCGCTATTTTTAAAAATAGATTTTGAATTAAAGTCTGCTATTAAAATAAAGTAATCATAGTAATGCGGAAGTTGAGAGATTTCAAATAATTCATTCTCGGTAATTTTATAAGATTGATATCCTTTTTCGACTACCTGAAGATGTGTCCCATCTTCTTGAGTGAGAAACATTACATCAACACCCTTCTTTCGAATAAATTTAGCTATTGACAAACATCTAGTCAAATGGCCCATTCCAATTTCTTTTGACGAGTCTACACGAATAACAACTAAAGTCTTAGAAAGCACTTTCATATTATGGTTGAGGTAAATTATCTATAAATTCACCTATTAATAATGGTTTTCTTATGTATATCAAAATCTTATATAAATTTATTGTTACCAATATCATTAATCTAACTTAAATATTTTGTCTGAAATTTTAAGAGTAGTTATTCTTTTAATATTAAATCTAGCTACTTCAAGAATAGGAATTAACCTCCCCTCATACCCCTATATAAAGCCTCAGCAAAATACCAATCATCTAGAGTGTCTATGTCAATTGCTTTATATTTTGGCAGAACATATCCAACAAAATTAAAGTTATTACCTACCTCTACTGAACTTAAAATATCATTCATTGAAAATATTGAGAATGAACCTGTATCATGATACTTAGGACTTAAGTCTTGGGATCTAATTGCAAGCATTCCTTGTTGTAGTGGTTTTAACACCCCTCCCTTCGCTCTCTCAAACGCCCATTCAATCGGTACTTGATATTCAGATACTGCCAATATTGATTTGCTAGATTCAGATTCTGAAAATAAATTTTCAGCCATAACCAAATCTTTAACCTCTAAAAATGGAGATGTGGGCATTAAAAGCCAAATCTGGTCAAAGTCTTTCCCCTGTTTTAAATACTTTTCACATACATACTTAAGAACTGGCATCAAAGGTGTTTGGTCATCAGCAATCTCAGTTGGTCTAACAAAGTCTGGCGGGCATCCAAAATCAGTCACAATTTTTCTAATCTGCTCACAATCGGTAGAAACATGAACTGTGTCAAATAATTTAGACTCATTTATTATATCTAATACATAATGAATAATTGGACGGCCGCAGAATTTACGTATATTTTTATTTAGGATTCGTTTAGAACCACACCTTGCCGGAATAATTGCCAATCTTTTAATTTTACTCATCTAAATTATTTTTGTTTGCTATAAGTTTAACTTGTTAGTCTTTTAAATCCTGAGTGACAAACCGGCCCATCTAGTAATAAATCAGCATCCCTACCATCCTCGCATTCTTGTATTATTTTAAATATTGGATCTAAACTGTTTATATACTTGTCGATAACTTCTGTGGAATGATCAATACAGGTAAAAATTAAATTTGTTGCAAGATACCCTTTTTTCAACATTTCTTGTGTAATAATAGTTTTATATAAAAGGTTATTTTTTGATTGAAATGTAAAGCTAGAGATTGCCGGAATTCCAACTACAGATATTGGTAATCCATATTTTTCACCTAATTCAATCCACAATTGTTGAATTCTTTTCCCTGTTTGGGTATTTTGCAACCATGTTTCATCCCTTTTCATTACATTCAGTGTCTCCAATGCAGCAACCGACCCTATTTTTTCAGTCCAAAATGTGGAACTTATAAATGTGGATTGCGCACTCTCCATAACCTCTCGACGACCGATTACTGAAGTTATTGCATAACCATTTCCAAGAGCTTTTCCAAAAATAGCCATATCTGGCTCAACATCATGGATTTTATGAATCCCCCCATAAGACTCTCTAAATCCTGATGTACATTCATCAAATATAAGCACTATATTATTTTTTGTAGCCAAATCCCTAACCTTTTGAAGAAAGTTATCTTTTGGACTCTCATCTCTCTGCACCTCCATTTTAATGACGCCGATATCATGATTGATCAACAGCTGCTTCAATTCTTCCAAATTGTTATATGAAAATGGAATTACTGTATCTTTAAGGTTTCTGGGAACTCCCTTTGGATCCAACCCTGGAAGAATATGACCATCTAATTTACTATCATCACCTAAATTTGCCGATAAATACCAATCATGCCAGCCGTGATAACCACAAATTGCAACCTTATCTTTTCCGCTAGCTGCTCGTGCAATACGAATTGCAATAGCATTTGCCTCTCCTCCAGAGCGAGCAAACCTAACCATGTCTGCCCAGGGATGCATTTCAATCAATTCTTCAGCAAGATAAACTTCTTCTGGGGAGTTGAGCGTACTCATATTTCCTAAATTAATTGCTTTAGATACCGCAAGATCAACCTCAGGATGTCCATAACCCAATGTATTGGTTCCAATACCCATAATAGACACATCAATAAACTTGTTCCCATCCATATCCCAAACTTCACAACCTTTTGCTTTTTTATAATATGAAGGCCAGTTATCTGGTAAGAATAATTCCGCTCTTTTTGATAAGAGCATGTTTCCACCTGGTATTATTTGCTTTGCCCTTTTCCAAAGCTTTTGTCCACTACGCTTACTATTCACATGCAGTCCTCACACTATCCAATTATATGGAAGTAAAATGTTCTTATCTTGTATTGAGTATCTTGACAATTCGTCAGATATTTTAATACTCATATCAGCACTTCTTGCAAAACCGATATTTTTACTGAGAATATCTAAATTATCAACACCAATAATAACTTTATCAATATCTTTTTTCTGTAAAGAAAATTTTAAACATATAGCTGCAATATCAATATTATATAGATCACTCAACTCTTTAAGACTATCTAGCTGTTTTTTAATTTTATTAAAGTGAGTGCTTAATTGATGACTTTTTTTAAAATATAGCCCATGTAGAAAAGTGGACCTGGTGTGAATTTCCACCCCTCTTTTCTTTAGCTCTGAAAAATAACTTTCAAATCTTTGATCAAAAATTGAGAACGGTAACTGCACTAAATCAAGAGGAATATCCAAATTTAATAAATATTCCAATTCTTCTGGCAAGTAAAGTGAGAAACCTATTTTTTCTATTTTTTTTTCTTTCTTTTTGATAATTAATTTATCGTAATAAGATGGGTTCTTTTTAAAATTTTTAAAATTATGAAACAGAATTGCATATACACTTTTGATTTTAAGCTTTTTTAGGGAGTCCTCAATCAAAAAATCTTTATCAAGTTCATGACCTACTTTAGTAACAATTTTCATTTTTTTAAAATTATTCATGTGCTTGCAATCACCAATAACCTGCTCACTTACACCATACCCACTGGCAGTATCTAAGGTATGAATTCCATACGATAGAGAAGCTTTTAAAATATCACATACAGTATTTTTATCTAACATTTTTGAATTGTTTAAAATATCATAATCATATCCAAATTTTGCCCCTCCTATTGATATTTTTTCCACTCTACTCATTAGAACAGCCCATGTGACATTCCTCTTCAGAAACAAATAATAAGCTTAAAAAAAACGGTAATTTTGTATCGATAACACTATCAATAATATCTGGTATAACCAAATCTGAAGCGTTAATATTGAAAGCCAAGCATCCATTGTTAGCCATAATCTCAGCCATTCTTCCACTAAATGGGGAGACAATCAATTCCAAGCCCTTACTACGTAAATACTCTGATAATTGTTTCAGTTGAAATTCTGAAAACTCCCTGTCTTTATATATTTTATACATATCATGACTTTTGACATAAAAATCATCCGCATTCGCTAACTGAAATTCAATAGCATCAACTCCAGTTTTTGCTGCCGCATCAACCATTCTAAACGCATAATTCAAATCTCCCAAATTTGCTTGACCCTCTTCCGCTACAAAAAACGTTGAGTTATTACCAATATTTTTTTTTTCAATTTTCATTTTTTATAGTTATTTATTTATTCTGGTCAAATCTTATACCAACTAGCAACTCACAAACTGCCTCCACTATTTTATTTACGTCTATTCTGCTCAGGTGATAATATAAAGGAATTGATAATACGGTTTTGTAGTATTCTTTTACTACGGGAAGCGCCTTTAAGTTATATTGCAATTTTTGGTAATAAGGATGATTGACTACTGGAATATAATGAACTTGAGAGCCTATACCTCGTCTCATAAGTTCTTCCATAAATTGATTCCTACTTATTCCAATTTTGTTGAAA
>MDTF01003110.1_pt1 | contig 11528 bp, 9 predicted proteins | sample 811191 | NCBI WGS metagenome assembly MDTF01 (sample SAMN05326649, study PRJNA326480) | marine metagenome | isolation source: seawater | place: Southern Ocean | collected 2011
CTCATTCAGTTATAAATAATCGGTTTTTTAAAATTACTTGAGTTATAATCCATAACTCACTGATTTATATTAGTTTTGTATAAAAATTAGATAATAAAAGAAGTATATTAAAAATGACTATATCAGGTTTATATTAATTACATTGACTTCGTTAATAAAGAAAAAATATTTTATCACTCTTTTAATACTATTTTTAAATAGTACGTATTCCTATGGGGAAGAGAAATTAAGTGATGGGGACCTTTTGATAGAGGGAGATTCTCTAGAAAATAATTTGGATAGAAAGTTAAAGGCTTCAGGAAATGCAATCCTAAAAAAAGCGGGAAAAACGATCAATGCCGACCTTATTGAATACGATCAAGTATCTGACGAAGTTTACGCCATTGGGGATGTAAGTATTGAAGATGGCGGGAGCAAGTTAACTGGCTCTTCATTAGAATTATCTATTAAAGAAGGTGTTGGTATTATTCCAAATGCTTCATTTTCATCTTCTATGAAAAATTCAAATAGTTTGTTCAATAATACTTTGCGAGGTAAAGCTGAAGTATTATTTCTTGAAGGCGGAGATAAAAAGCGATTACAAAATGCATCAATTACAACTTGTAAGTCAGGACAAGATGACTGGTTTATCAAAGCATCAGAAATTGAAATTAATGACAGCTCAAAAACAGTAAACGCCAAAGATGCCAAATTAGAGTTTAAGGGTATTCCAATCTTGTACTCCCCCATAGTAAATTTTTCTTTTAATAATGAAAGAAAATCAGGGTTTTTATCCCCCTCTTTAGGAACAACATCTAGAAGTGGTTTTGAATCATCACTACCATATTACTTTAATCTGTCGCCAACTAGTGATGCTACACTTACTCCGAGATACTTTGGTAAAAGGGGTGCACAAATACAGGGGGAATATAGGTACTTAAATGAAAGCTATTCAGGGGCGAATAATCTTGAATATTTACCTAGTGACAAAGCATCTGACAAAGATAATCGATTTTATGCAAAATTACACCATCAACAAAAAATAACTAAAGACCTCAATGGTGGCTTTAGAATTGAAAAAGTTTCTGATGATAATTATTTTTCTGATATGTCGTCATTAATTTCAGCAACCAGCACGGTCAACCTTCCGCAAGAAGCATATCTTAATTATTCAACTGATAAATTATATGTCAACCTAATCGCACAAAGATACCAAAACTTAACGACAACGAGCTCTCCATACGAGAGGCTACCAAGCTTAACCATTTCTCATTCAGATGAATATGAAAATTCCAAGGGGGCTTCAAGATATGAAACAGATATGAGTATGTCCTTAACAAAATTTGCAAGAAACCATAATTTTATTGCCTCAGCCTCTCAATTCAATACGACTGGAACAAGGTTTGTTGCAAATCCAAGTATAAGTATGCCTTTTGAGGCGGATTACGGTTACGTTAAGCCCAAGCTCACAATGAACATCAGAAAATATGAGCTTGAAGGAGGTAAAATTAATTCTAAATCTATGACAATCCCGACAATATCATTGGATAGTGGGATATATCTTGATAAGAAATTAGAGCTTGGAGGCAAAAACTTTACTCAGACCCTAGAACCAAGAATTTTTTATTCTTATACTCCATACAAAAATCAAGAAATGCTACCTATGTTTGACACTGCTTTAACAGACTTAAATTTAGAAAGTTTATTCATAGAAAATCAGTTTGTGGGTGGAGATAGGGTTATGGATTCCAATCAATTTACAATCGCAGCCACAACAAGGTTTATAGATGATAGCGGTTATGAAAAACTAAACGCGACTTTAGCTCAGAGATTTTACATTAGCGATAGAAAAGTTTTAGAAGAGAGTCAGTATTTAAATTCTGTCGTTAAAAGTGACTCATCAGATTTATTTTTAACTGTAACAGCCTATTTAAACAAAGCATTAAAAATTGATAGTGAACTTCAATATAATCCTGATGAAGGATCAACCAATCGCGCCACTTTTGGAACAAGCTACACACCACAGCCAGGAAAATTAATTGATGTAAGTTATAGATTGGTTAGAAATCCTACAGATAGTAATAATGACATTAAACAAATTAATTTAGCAGGCCAATGGCCCTTAGGTGGGGGATGGTCGACAATTGGTCGTTATAACTATGATATTAAACAATCTAGTGCAGTTGAGTCATTAGGTGGGTTTGAGTACGATGGCGGATGCTGGGCATCACGAATAGTGGTTAACAGGCTATCATTAGCAACAACAGATAAACCAAACTATACTTTATTTATGCAAATTGAACTTGGCGGGTTAGGCTCACTAGGAGCAAGTAACAATGATAACTTAATTGATGTGCTAAATAGAAACGTACCAGGCTCAAGTTTCTCATCAGGAATTCCTGATCAATACAGGAAAGAAAATCTAAATTAATGAAAAAAAAGATTTATTTCACTTTATTTTATTTTTTTTTACTATTTCAAGTAAGTCAGAATTTACTCTTGGCAGCACAGTATAAAGAACTGGACAAAGTTGTAGCAATAGTAGAAAAAGAAGTTATTACTGAGGTTGAGCTACAAAATTCAATTAAACAAGTAAAGGCTTCAAAAAAAGAAAATAATGATGTGCAATATGAAGAATTAATTAGGGCTAGTGTTTTAGACCAATTAATCCAAAAAAGCTTAATTGAACAATATGCAGAGGAATCTGGAATAGATATAGATCAAAAAAAGATAGATGCTTTCATTTCAAATATAGCAAAAAAGAATAAATTAACTATCAAGGAATTAAAAAATACAATTGAAAAAGACGGTTTAAAATTTGAAAGATTTGTAAATAATATCCGTTATGAATTACTGCTAAAACAAATAAAGAATAAAGAAATCAGTTCTAAAATTAATGTGTCAGACTTTGAAATAGATTCTCAATTGCGCAAAAATGAAGTCCTTAATCCAGATGTTTATAATATATCTCATATATTAATTAAAAATGCTAGCGATGCTTCACCTGTACAGATAGAAAAAAATTATGAAAAAAGTATGGAGGTTTACAAAATATTATTATTAAAAAATAGCTTTGAAGAGGTGGCTAAAAAATACTCAAATGATACAACAGCAAAATCTGGAGGAAATATTGGTTGGAAGAAAGAAGTGGATCTTCCAAAATTATTTAATGATCAAATATCTACAATCAATGTAGGAGAGATAACTAAACCGTTCAAATCTCCAAATGGATTTCACATACTAAAAATAAATGAAAAAAGAGGTACAGTGAAAAAAAAGGTAATAATCAAACAAACTAAATTAAGACATATAATTATCAAGCAAAATGAAATCACCCCTGAAGAAGAAATATTAAAAAGATTAAGTCGCTTTAGAAATTTAATTATCGACGGAAGTGAAACATTCGAAAATCTATCAAAAAAATACTCAGAAGATGGTTCAGCAGCAAACGGGGGAGACCTTGGCTGGATCAGTCCTGGAACGACCCTCCCAGTGTTTGAAAGTACTTATGACTCATTAAATATAGATGAAATTAGTAAGCCAATTAATACCGATCTAGGATGGCATATCATACAAGTCACTGATAGACGAGAAAATGATCTAACTGATGAATCCATCAAGTATTCTGCACGAATGCAATTAATTAATCAAAAAACTGAGCTTATTTATAAAGACTGGGTTAAGCAACTAAGAGACCAATCATTTGTTGATATAAGATTAATTCAGGATTGAAAAAAAATATTACAAAAATTTTGATTACTTCAGGAGAACCTGCTGGCATTGGGTTAGACTTGTGTATAAAATTAGCATACCAAAAATTCACGGCTAATATTAGCATATTAGCAAATCATAGCGCAATTCTAGATAGGGCAAGAATCCATAACAAAAAAATTAAAATATTACGAAAAAGCTCTATTCATAAAGGTAACGGGGAGCTTCATATAATTGATGTACCCTATAGTGAAAAAGTATTACCTGGAAAAATTAATAAAACTAATTCATTAAGCCAACTAAAGGCAATTGATTTTGCCGTAAATGAATGCATGAAAAAAAAATATGATGCCCTTGTAACACTTCCTATAAACAAGAAGGTACTTTCCTCATCTGTCAAAAAATTCACAGGACACACGGAATATATATCGAAATTATGTGGAACTAAAAATAAAGAGGTAATGTTACTTGTTAACGATAAAAACCTTAGGGTTGCATTGGTTTCAATCCACATTGCACTCATTGATGTTCCAAAATTTATTACTAAGAGAAAATTAGAGCAAACAATTAAAACACTAAATAACGACTTGGTAGAAAATTTTAAAATAAAAAACCCAGCGATAACTATTACAGGTTTAAATCCTCATGCTGGAGAAGGTGGTGAATTTGGGAGCGAAGAAAATCGAATAATAATACCAGTAATAAAAAAACTTATTGGTGAAGGTTATAATTTAATAGGTCCAATACCTGCTGATACTGCATTTACAAAAAAAAATATTAAAGATACAGATAGTTTTCTTGCAATGTATCATGATCAGGGTCTTGCACCATTCAAAGCTCTTTCCTTCAATCATGGAGTGAATACAACCTTAGGGCTTCCTATTATTAGAACCTCAGTTGATCATGGAACTGCTATAGACTTAGTTGGTTCAAATAAGATCAATGCATGCAGTTTTTTTGATTCTATAGCTTTAGCAATAAAATTAGCTAAAAATAAATGATTCGTGCTAAAAAAAAATTCGGTCAAAATTTTTTAATTGACCAACAAATTATTAAACAAATAATAGATTCTATAAACCCTAATAACAAACAATCTATTCTTGAGATTGGTCCTGGTCTAGCTGCATTAACGATACCATTATTAAATAAATTAAGTCATATTAACGTAGTTGAAATTGATACAGATATGGTCGAGTTTTTAAAAAAAAAAATACCCCCTTCTAAAATAACTATATATCAAGAAGATTTCCTAGGTTTCGAAGAGCAGAGACTTTCAGAATTTGATTTAATTATTGGGAATCTTCCATACTATATTTCAACTCCAATTCTTTTAAAGATTGCAAAGAGTAAAACAAGTAATGCAGGTCTCTTCTTTATGCTACAAAAAGAAGTAGCTGAAAGAGTTTCAGCTGTACCCTCAACCAAAATGTATGGTCGCCTCTCCTCAATGTTGCAATATTTTTATAAAATAGAATTACTATTTGATATTCCTGCTGATGCTTTTAATCCAAAACCTAAAATTACCTCTTCTTTTGTTAGGTTTACTCGAAGAAATCCTGAAGAATTAAATGCTTTAAATGATGATAATTATGAAAGAGTAATCAAACTCGCCTTTCAGCAGAAAAGAAAAACCTTAAAAAATAACTTTAAAGGAATTCTTGATGATACTGATTTCTTAAATTTATCTATAGACCTATCAATAAGAGCAGAAACTCTTTCAGTACATAAATTTATTAGCATCGAAAACTATTTAACTCAAAGAAAATTATCTTTTTGATTGCTGTTATAATTTTTAATTTATTGGGATAGATTATATGAAAATAATTTTATTAGGTGCGCCCGGAGCAGGAAAAGGAACCCAGGCAAATTTCCTTAAATTAAAATTTAATATACCTCAAATATCCACTGGTGATATGTTGAGATCGGCTGTAACTAATAAAACAGAGCTTGGTGTTTCAGCAAAAGACTATATGGACCGTGGGCTTTTGGTGCCTGATGACCTAATAATTAATCTTGTTAAATTAAGAATTAATGAAGATGATTGTAAGAATGGTTTTTTATTAGATGGCTTTCCAAGAAGCATCCCCCAGGCTCAAGCAATGAAAGATATTGGTATCAATATTGATTACGTTATTGAAATTCAAGTTCCTGATGAAGACATAATTGAAAGATTAAGTGGAAGAAGAATTCATCTTAAGTCTGGAAGAATTTATCATATAAAGTACAGCCCACCAAAGGAAGAGGGGAAAGATGATATTACTGGCGAACCTCTAATTATTAGAGATGATGATATTGAAGAAACGATATTAAAAAGATTAGAGACATATCACCAACAAACAGAACCACTAGTCTCCTTCTATTCTAGTTGGTCGAATGAAAATATAGAAAACTCACCTATATTTATAAATGTTGAGGGAACAAAATCACCAAATAAAATTAACAACGAGCTAAATGAGAAACTATCAAAATAATGACTACCGAATATCAATTTAAAAAAATAGAATCAGATATTCAAGCTAAATGGAAGGCTTCTAATACTTTTTCAGCAACTGAAGATAGCAAACTACCAAAGTTTTATGCTTTGTCAATGTTTCCATATCCTAGCGGAAAGTTGCATATGGGACACGTACGAAATTATACGATTGGTGATGTTATATCCCGATATAAAAGAATGAATGGATTTAATGTTTTACAACCAATGGGTTGGGATGCTTTTGGGTTGCCTGCAGAAAATGCAGCGATAAAAAATAATACAGCTCCTGAGAAGTGGACAAATGAAAATATCAATCATATGCGCTCGCAGCTAAAACAGTTAGGCCTTTCGATTGACTGGGGTAGAGAAATTTCAACTTGCAATGTCGATTATTACAAATGGGAACAGTGGCTTTTTATCCAGCTATATGAAAAAGGTTTAATTTACAAAAAAACTTCCATGGTTAATTGGGACCCAATTGATCAAACTGTACTTGCAAATGAGCAAGTTGTGGACGGAAAAGGTTGGCGCTCTGGTGCAGTAGTTGAAAGAAGAGAAATTCCTCAATATTTTATGAAAATTACTGATTATGCTGATGACCTTCTTGAGGGGCTTGATAATCTAAATGAATGGCCTGAGCAAGTAAAGATAATGCAGAAGAATTGGATAGGGAAAAGTAATGGGTGTGAAATTAATTTTGAACTTAGTGAGTCAGATGAGGTTATAGAGGTATATACAACTAGGCCAGATACATTAATGGGGGTGACTTATCTTGCTATTGCTCCTGAGCACAAAATTAGCTATAGCTTATCAAAAAAACAAAAAAAAATTAAAGAGTTTATCGATGAATGCCAAAAAATTGGTGTCTCAGAGGCTGAAATATCTACAGCAGAAAAAAAGGGTATCCCAACTGGGCTATATGCCAAACATCCTATAACTAACGAAAATATTCAGGTATGGATTGCAAACTATGTCCTAATAAACTATGGGAAAGGCGCTGTAATGGCTGTTCCAGCTCATGATGACAGAGATTTTGAATTTTCTCATAAATATAAATTACCAATTAAACAAGTTATTGAATCAAATAATTATGATGGGACTAAGGCATATACAGGAATTGGTGAATTAATAAATTCAAATGAGTTTAGTGGTCTGTCGAGTGAAAAAGCAACGGATGCAATCTCAAAAAAATTAGAATCCTTAGGTAGGGGTAGAAAGAAAACCCAGTTTCGTCTTCGAGATTGGGGGATATCAAGGCAAAGATATTGGGGTTGTCCAATTCCAATGATTTATTGTAATGATTGTGGAGATGTTCCAGTTAATGAAGCTGATCTCCCAGTTACCCTCCCTGTAGACATTAAAATGAGCAATTCTGATATAGGGTCGCCTCTAAATAAAATATCTGATTTTTATTCCTGTACTTGTCCAAAATGTGGAAAGGATGCAAAAAGAGAAACTGACACATTGGATACATTTTTTGAATCTTCATGGTACTTTGCAAGATACACTTGCTTTGATCAAAAAAATAAAATGCTTGACGACAGAGCAGACTATTGGCTTCCTGTTGATTACTATATAGGCGGGATTGAGCATGCTATTCTTCATCTGCTGTATGCCAGATTTTTTAATAGGGTTTTAAGCGATCTTGGTTTAATCAAATCAAAAGAGCCATTTAAAAAATTACTAACCCAAGGTATGGTTCTAAAAGATGGTACTAAGATGTCAAAATCACAAGGAAATACGGTTGACCCACAAGACCTTATTGAGAAATATGGTGCTGATACAGCTAGACTATTTATAATGTTTGCAGCACCGGCAGAGCAGAGTTTGGAATGGTCTGATAAAGGAATTGAAGGCGCGCATCGATTTTTAAAGCGATTATGGAGCAATGTTCATAGCCATATTGAAATAAAAAATATCAAAAAAGAAAATAATAGTAACAATGTTGCAAAAAAAATAAAAGAATTAAGATATAAACTACATACAACTATTCAAAAAGTTACTGACGACCTTGAGCGAAGAAATAGCTTTAACACAGTGATATCATCAATAATGGAGCTTTTAAATTTTCTTAATGAGTCTGATAAAGACAAAAACTTGCCGTTTAGCTTAAAGCAAGAAGTGTTAGAAAATATTTTATTAATGCTCAATCCATTTGTACCTCATATAACAGCAGAGCTATGGAGTTATATAAGAGTAAACTCTGATATAGATAAAATATCATGGCCAGAAATAGATAAAGCTGCTTTAGTTAAAGACGAGATCAAAATAGTTGTTCAGGTGAACGGGAAGCTAAGAGGAAATATGATAATATCAGCTGACCAAAAAGAAATAGAAATTAAAGACAAATCGATAGAAGTAGATACAGTGAAAAAATTTATAAGTGATAAAAATAAAATTAAGAAAATTATCTATATTAAAGATAAACTGATTAATATTGTTATTAGCTAATTAAAATATGAAAAAATTCTATACATTTATATTGCTACTGCTCTTTTTAACTAACTTTATCTCTTGTGGTTACCAACTTCGCGGAGTTGACGGGCTAAATTTTAAATCAGTGTCAATAGTTGGAGGATCCCCAGGCTTTACAAAATTATTAAAGAAAAAATTTAAACAAGCAGGCGTTAAATTACAAAAAGAAAATTCTGGGAAGAATCTTGAGATAATTAATGACAATTTTTCAAGAAAAATTTTATCACTAAGTTCCGATGGAAAAGTAAAAGAATATCAAATTAATTATAAAATTTCATTCAGATTTAAATCACAAGATGGCGAATGGAGTAATCCAATAAATATTGAATCAAATCGAGACTACACTTTTGATGACAAAAATATTATTGCAAAAACAGAAGAAGAGTTGCGCATAGTAAAGAGTATGCAAGAGCGACTTATTAGAACAATAATTACTCAATTATCAGTTCATAAATAAATCAATGGAAGCTATTTTTGCTCCAAAAAATATAATACAAAAAATTCAAGATTTAAATAAAAATTGCGTAATTATTTTAGGTGATGAGCCTGTGGTTTCCAATCATATTAAAAAAGATATTAAAAATTATAGTGATTTAAACAATATTGAGTATCAAAAAATTAGCTTTGACTCCTCTAATAAATTAGACCAGATAAGGCCTTTATTCGAGAATACTTCTTTATTCTCAAATCAAACAATATTTAGTATTACAATCGCTTCTGGAAGGATTCTAGAAGAAACAAAAAAATTTCTATTTAAAGTAATTTCAGAGAATAGTAATGACTTCTTTGTTATACATTTTCATAATTACACAAAAGAGTTAATAAAATCTGCTTGGTTTACTAAAATAAATGGATCATCAATACAATTAGAAGCAAAAGAGCCGAATATGCAGCAAATCCAGGAAGCAATAAAGGCTCGATCAAATTTTTATAATTTAAGCCTAGATGATGAATCTTTATCACTGCTATCAAATTTATCATTAGGGAATTTACTAGCTGCAGAAAATGAAATAATTAAGTTATCTTTATTAGGTATAAAAACTGATATAGATGTAAAAGAATTAATATCTCATATATCAAATGGCTCTAAGTTTGAAAGTTTTAAGCTACTGGATTACTGCATGTCAGGCCAAACAAAAAAAACAGCTCAAGCATTGTCATATTTTGAAGAAGAAGGGATAGAGCCTTTAATTTTAAATGGTATGTTTTCATGGGTTTTCACTGCAATTTCTAAATTAAAATTTTCTTCGGATAGTACTGTTACCAATTCAAAATTAATAGAATTACGTATATTTGGAACAACTCAAGAATTAGTTAGGTCTTCTCTTGCTAAGCTTTCATCAAAACAAGTTGAAGCAAGTTTAAATAAAATTAAAGAGATTGATCTAATTTGCAAAGGTTTACGTATAGGAGATCCTTGGTTAGAAATAAATAGATTTGTATTTGGAATTTCTCGTCTATTTAATAAAAAAAAAGCGTAATATATTCTAATGAATATAAAAAAATACATGACTAACTTGGGCCACGAAGCAAAAAAAGCTAGCGTTGGGACATCGACTGCAACAACCATACAAAAAAATAATTTTTTAAATAATTTAGCTAATAGAGTTCTTGTCAATGAAGGTAATATTATTGCTTCCAATAAGAAAGATCTTGTTCAAGCTCTAAAAAATCAACAGAATGAAGCATTTATTGATCGCCTAACATTAAATAGAAAAAATATAATTGCTATGGCAGATGGATTATTTCAGATAGAAAAATTAGGTGATCCAATTGGTCAAATCAGTAATGAAAGAACTATGCAATCCGGCATTAAAGTAAGCCAGATGAGAGTTTCCCTTGGGGTTATAGGGATGATATATGAATCAAGGCCAAACGTAACTATTGATGCTGCTGGGTTATCCATTAAATCTGGTAATGCAATAATTTTAAGGGGTGGTTCGGAAGCAATCTTCTCAAATACATTTTTAGGCGAATTAATAAACCAATCACTAAAAGAAACAGGCTTTCATCCTAATTCTGTGCAGATTGTTAAAATGACTGATCGTGAAGCAGTAAGCGAACTCATAACAATGAATAAATTTGTAGATGTCATAATTCCCCGTGGTGGGAAGAGTTTGATAAAAAAAATAACTAGTGATGCAAAAATTCCGGTTATTAAACATCTTGATGGAAATTGTCACATATATGTAGATGAATTTGCTGACGTTGAGACAGCAATTAATATTGTTGATAACTCTAAAACACAAAGGCTTGGAACATGTAATACTTTAGAGTCACTAGTTGTTTCATCTAAAATAGCTAAATATTTTTTACCTAAGATAACAAAAATATTTAACAATAAAAAAATTGAAATGCGCGTATGTCCTGAAACAAAAAAAATTATTTCTGACGCTAAAGATGCTAGAGAAGAAGATTTTTATGAGGAATATCTTGGTCCAATTATTTCGATTAAGATTGTCAACTCAATTAATGAAGCAATTGAACATATTAACAAGTACTCTTCACAGCATACAGAATCAATCATTACAAAAAATCAGGAAAATGCTGAAAGATTCATCAGAGAAATTGATTCTTCAAGTGTCATGATTAATGCTTCAACTCGCTTTGCTGATGGTTTTGAATATGGGTTGGGGGCTGAAATTGGAATATCCACTGATAAATTTCATGCAAGAGGTCCGGTTGGACTCGAGGGGTTAACCTCACTAAAATATATTGTATTTGGAACTGGTCAGATTAGAAAATAACTATGGCAGATAATAAACTAATTGGTTTGTATGGAGGGGCTTTTGATCCGATTCATAAAGCACACATATCAATAGCACAAAACTGTATTGAAAAAATTGGTTTAAATAAAGTTATTTTTATACCTACAGGTAATTCACCTACC
>MDTF01003996.1_pt1 | contig 11528 bp, 13 predicted proteins | sample 811191 | NCBI WGS metagenome assembly MDTF01 (sample SAMN05326649, study PRJNA326480) | marine metagenome | isolation source: seawater | place: Southern Ocean | collected 2011
AAGATTACCCGAGGCGTTTATTGATAATTCAGTGCCATCACCAAACCTCATATTACCATTATTAATGACTGTATTTGCACCGGTATATTGACAAAAAGAGTAAAAGCTATTTAAAAATAGCCCTAGCACAAAGATTCTTTTCATCATAAACATACACACATACTATTAATAGAATTTTTGAAGGTTTTGAATTTCTTCTGTCTTAGAAAGTATTTTGCTGCAATATAAGTAAAAATCAGCACAGAGTTAAGGGCTGTAAAATCAAATAATCAATAATATTTATTAAGAAAAACCGATTGTTACTTATTGAAAAACTTACTAATTCTTTGGAAGAAAAACTAACTATCTAAAACAGCTCTAGTATTAATAAACCAGCTGCTTCTTAAAAATTATCTTTTTCAAATGCTTTAAGGCTCCAGATCATTTCAGGATCTTCAATTAAATCAGTATCAATTCCCACGGCTTTTGCATGAATATCTTCATCAATACCATCAAATCGTACAACCCAATGGTCAGTTTTATTGATTTTAGAAATGCCTTCAATTAGTTCCGCATCTATGTTGTGTTCTTTTTTTAAGTAATGTGAAAAGAAATAACAGCTTTTCCATGCCTGATCTTTTTTTGGTTTGAAATCTAAAAGAAACCCATCGATTAATTCCTGTCGTGTCATTCGTGTAAAGTATAAATTAGTGTTCCATACAAAGAACGGAAAAGCTTTTGGAAAACACCAAATAAATAGTATTTGTAATTAAGCTGAAATGAGCTAAGGATTATTTCCTATCTTTACAGCGTAAAAATGGTGCCAAACCACTTTACATTATTGAGGAGCAGAACTTTTTCCGGAGGTCTGCTCTTTTTTTTTGGAGACAGCCGTTGTGTTCAAGCTAAGGATGTTCTACTTAATTACAACTATCTTTTACCCATTGAGCTGAAGCATAATGACCCATGCTTGCTGCTTTTCGCCAATCTTCACAGGCTCCTTCAAAGTCCTCCATGATTTCTCTGGCAATGCCTCTTTCACTATACCCATAGGTATAAGTAGAATCCAACATTATCGACTCTGTATAATCTGTAATAGCCCCTTTGTAGTCTTCTAACTTAGTTTTTGCAATACCTCTTTTGTAAAAAACAATTGCATCGTCAGACTTGATCTCTATTGCTTTCGAAAAATCAGCGATTGCACTGTTGTATTCTTTCAAAGTGACTTGTATATTGCCCCTTTTAATATAGGCATCTGCCTTCTCGGGACTAAGAACGATTACTTTCGTATAGTCATCGAGAGCACCAGCAGTATCCTTTAATTTAAGTTTCGCATTTCCTCGGCTAATATAAACTCCAGTATTTTCTGGATCCAGTTCTAGAACTAAAGAAAGATCAGCAATAGTTCCTCGATAGTCTTTTAGTTTAGTCCTGGCACTTGCACGGTTAATGTACGCTACAACATCTGGAGTCAGTTCGATTGTTTTCGTAAAATCTTCAATTGCTCCGGTATAATCTCTCAATTTGAACTTCGAAAGCCCTCTTCGAAAGTAAGCAGAGCTGTAATCAACATCCAAAGCTATCGTTATAGAGAGGTCCTGTATTGCCTTATTATAATCCCTTGATTTGTATTCTGAATATCCTCTGAAGTAGTGTGCATCAGCATTTTTAGGGGCTAGTTCTATAGCTTTAGTGAAGTCAATAATAGCTTCAGCATGCGCTCTTAAATCAGCTTTTTCCTTACCCAAAATAAGAAATTCATCAGCCGTTTGTCCATAAGAAACCCAAGGAATAAAGAGTAATAGCAGTAGTTTTTTCATAATGTATTCTTTACAAATATAGAATCACTTGCAAGTTAAACGTTTTTTTCATCCCAAAGAAGCATCGACTCATTTCCAATAATACTATTCCCGGTGTTTTTTAATTTTGATTGGTCGAGCATTGCTTTTGCTACCTTTTCACCCCGTATGGCTTTGATTTTTATAGGCATCAAAAAGGAAAATAGGGGCATTATAATTTGAGCCAACCGTTCGCCAAGTCTAAATTTATTTCTTTTTCCAAGTAAAAGTGAAGGTCTGAATATCGTTGTGGCGGTTAATTTTAGATCCAATACAGCGTCGTCAATTTCGCCTTTTAAAGCCATATAGAAATTTGAACTCAAACGGTTTGCTCCAGCTGTAGAAATAAATAAAAAGTGTTCGACTTCTTTTTCTTTGCATCCTAAAGCAATGTTATGGCTAATGTCGTAGTCTATTTTGCGATATGCTTTTTTGTCTCCGCTAACTTGAGCTTGGGTAGTGCCGATACAAGAAAAAACCACATTGCTATCTCCTATACTTCGTTCAATTTCTTGAGGCTTTGAAAAGTCAATTTGGAAAACCTCCATTTTGTCGTGTTGCCTTATGATAGGTTTCCGTGTTATAACATTGACCTTTGTAAAGGTATCGTCTGCTAAAATAAGGTCTAATAGAAAACCTCCAGTCAGCCCTGTTCCCCCAAAAAGAGTTGCTTGTTTTCCTTTCATTATTATTGTGTAATGCTAAATTTCAATTAAAAGATAACAAGCTTATTTTTTCTTTTTTCTGTTTGCAATCTTGTCGCCTTTTCTTTGCGGCTTGCTATACTTCTTGGCGATCTTAAATTTATAAGATCCACCTAAATTGACCTTTCGGTTTTTGGGCTTCTTTTCTTCCATTACTTCAAAGGTAATAAAACATATACTGGTGTATCTAAACAGGTCGATTAATACAACATAGTCCTTCTGAATACCTCTCTATTCTTGGTGAATTAAAGCCTTGTGCTTTATTGCTTAACAGGCCTGTTTTATAAACGAATCTTTTAAATAATAAGAAAGCAACTTTTTTGGGGATGTTCTTTTGTAAATTTGTACTTCAGAACACCCTTTGAAAATGAAACAAGAAGACAAAAACAAAATTAAAGAGTACAGCAAGCAAACTCCCTTGTACTTAAGTAGACGTAAATTTGATATTAGTGGAGTACTTACCGAAGTACAATGCAGTAGCTGTAAAAAATTTAAAGCTCTTGACGAATACGCAAAGAATAGAACCCAGATTGATGGACTGGAGCATAAGTGCAACACCTGCAAAACCTCAAAATAGAGGCGTTACCTTTTTAACTAATTACACATTGTATTCCTTGTGTAGCCAAAGTGCGCAATTTTCCATTCTTTGTTTTCTTTCACCAAGTAAAACAAATCTACTCCACAGTGTGAAAATTTTCCATTCCTAAAAAAATCATATGGCGCCCATACCGATGCAATATTTCCGTCTGTAAGTACTGCAGCATCCCAGTACCGTTCGCGAAAGCCGTCATCAATGTCTTTCAGTCCTGCTAACAGCGTATCGTTATCGTAAACAGTAGTTCTGACTTTGTCTTGATCAACAAGCGTAACAACGCGCTGAATTCCCTTGTATGATACAGAATCAAAAATCTTTTTGTCTTTTGAATTTACTGCGGTCATAAAAACATCAATAATCTTCAAAATGTCTTTTTTATCTCCTTCTTCAGCAAAAAATCCAAAAGGTTTAGCCGAATACTGTACTGGAGGATTTTTTGAGATGGGTTCTTGTGCAAACCCAACAAAATTGAGTAGAAGTACTGAAATAAAAAGTATCTTTTTCAAATGATTTTATTTTATGATTCTTATGAACTAAAGGTAACAAACCTTTGCACAACATTATAAACATCAATTACTAGTTTTATTTTGCAAATAATAATACATTTATGAAATGAAGTTATTCCTAAAAACAATTTTATTCAGTCTTGTTTTTTATGCTTGCACAACAAGCACACAATCCTATGAGTATGTTGATAAAAATCAAGATTTTAGAGATACAGTATTGAAAGAAAATAACGGGAATTATGTGCTTTTAAGTAAGGGATACACTTATTACGAAGAGGCAAATAGCGAATCGACAAAAGGAAATATAATTTTAGTTCATGGATTTTCAGTTCCTTCTTATATTTGGGAAGTAACGTTTAACACACTCAAAGAAAAAGGGTATCGCGTTGTGATGATGGATTTATTTGGGCGCGGAAATTCAGATAATCCCGACCTGCCACAGACTGATCAATTACGCGCACAACAAGTACTTGATCTAATGGATGCCCTTGGTATTGAAAAAGCAGTTTTGGCTGGTTTGTCAAATGGAGGGCGAATCATCTCAAAAATGGCAGCTTTGGATGCTTCAAAAATTGAAGCCCTATTTTATGTTTCCTCTTCTAGCTTTGTTGACTATGAAACACAAATGGATACGGCTGTTTCTCCTGAAGAAATAACATCCTTTATCGAGACATATCCTACCCGTTCTGCTGGTCAACTAGAAGATTTCTATGCACCAGAACAGTTTCCTGAATGGCCACAGAAATATGAGAAACTACTTTCCCATAAAGGTTTTGCTAAAGCGTTGCTCTCGACTCAAAAAAACCTGACAACAATGGACGAGATTCACCAAACCATCGATTCTTTAGAGCTTCCTGTTTATATTTTTTGGGGTGTTCACGATAAGGTGGTCGTCTATACTGATTTTGACAAAAAGCTAAAACAATTGCTACCCAATATGAAAGAATATTTTATTGAAGAAGCTGGGCATTTGCCTCATATGGAGAACAAAACAGCATTTGAAGACTACTTTCTGTCTTCTTTAAAAGAAGTGATATCTGAATAAGATTCTGAGCTTTAGATAAGCCAAAATTCTTTCAAACACCAATTATTTAAGGAACGAAAAGTGTAAAGTAATGGACAAAATTAAATACGAAAAAGAAGAATCAGTTTGCGCATGTGCAGTATCCCTTTACTTTTTGGGTGATAAATGGTCTTTGATTATTATTCGCGATTTATTTAGAAACAGAAATACGTTTTCTCAATTTTTAAAAGAGTCGGCAGAAGGTATTGCAACCAATATACTTGTCGATCGATTGAAAAAACTAACCTCCTATGATATTATTGGTTTTAGAAGAAATTCTAAAGACAAAAAAATCAAAGAATATTATTTGACAGACCGAGGTGTAGAACTTTACCCAATACTTTATGAACTTCAACTTTGGACTATAAAAAATGTAGATTTTAACCCTTCTGAAAACACAACTAAATGGAAGAAGTTTACGGAAACAAGTACTGAACAAAAGGTTGTGAAACATTACACTGAGGAATATAAAAAAACACGTTTAAAGCAGTTTGGATTTTAATCTATGGAAATAATAATTTGATTGTCAATTGCAATTAATGATCAATTTTTATATATTTGATTATGTTAATAAATCAAATTGAAATGAAAAAATTATTATTATTTACACTGCTATCTGCTTTCACATTTACCACTTTTGCACAACGTAACGCAAAGGTTGAATATTGGAATACCTTCCACTACAAAGCAAAAGACGGAATGGAACAAAAGTTTTTGAAAGCTGCTGCAATCAAAACAAAAAAGTTCAATTCTGACCCAACAAACCTTATTGTAACTTATAGAGTTACAACTGGAGATAAAACAGGAGTATACGAAAGAATTATGCCGTTTCAAACGTCTAAAAGTTATGATTTAGATGCTTCAAAAGAAGCAAAATATTGGGAAGATAATGTAAGTCCATACGCAGATCTAGACGGAGGAAAACAAGTTTGGGAACGTCTCAAATGGGCGGATGTCAATGTAAACCCTAATGATCCTCCATACAAGCACCTATCAAAAACCATCTTTATTGTTAAGCCAACGCACCGAAATCATTTTAGAAGATGGGTAGAACGCATTGGAAAGGTTTTCGCAAAGAGAATGCCTGATGCTTCAAGGATTGTTCTTAGACTTCAATCAGGAGGACAACGTAACATGTACGTTTCTTACATTGGATACAATATGTTTGAAAACAATAATCCAGAGCTAGAGACAACCTGGAAAGAGGATTACAATGAAATGTTTGGATGGGATACTTGGACAACAGACCTAGCATTGTACAACGAATCTAAAGAAATGATTTTTGGCGAACAACGTGTAAGTTTAAAATTAGTTGAAGAATTATTGCCAAACAACTAGTAAAACAACTTTTATTAAAGAAAAAACCTCCGTCCGGAGGTTTTTTTTATTCAATAGGTTTTCAAATACTGGCCTAGAATTTCCAATATCTCAGGAAAATTTGCTCTTCCAAAGCCTACGCGAATATATTTTCCACGATGGTTAAACATTTCAGACGGAACAGTCATTATTCCTGTTTTTTCGACCATTTGATTACTAAACTCTAAGGATGAGGTTTTGATGTCTAAGGGGACAAATGAGGTAGAACCCGCCTTAGGTGGAGTAAAAGAGGATAGAATTGGGTTTTGAGTAACAAAGGCATCGAAAAGCGCAATGTTCCTTCTTATCTTTTCAAGATTAGGGAGTAGAAACGCATCCAAATGATTCAATGCAATGATCGATAAAATTTCACTGGGAGCGCTATTACAAATACTGAGGTAATCTTTGTAGGCAATTACTTTTTTAAGAAAATCAGCATCTTGGGCCACCAACCAACCCGTCCGCAAACCTGCCAATCCAAATGTTTTTGAGGTACCCCAAAGGCTAATCCCCTTTTCGTAAACATCGGCAATAGGCGGCAATTCTGATGCGCTACCAGCAATAAGTTTGTAATACATTTCATCTGAAAAAATATAGATATTGTGTTTTCTGGCTATACGAACAACTTCATCTAACTGTTCTCGCGTTAGATAACCACCTGTTGGATTATGAGGAAAATTTAGGATTATTAATTTTGTATTTGTTTGAATCAGTTTTTCTAAGTCAGTTGTATCGAATTCCCATATTTCTGAACTGGGCTTCCAAAACGAGAGTTCACAGCCAATGGCATTCACAACTTCAGATAATGACTGATAACAGGGTGAAATGGTAACCACATGATCGCTTGGACTGAGCAATACATTCATACTGATGAAATTCAGTTCACCAGGGGTAGCAACAACAATATTTTCTATGGATTTGATTTTGTAATACTGCAAAATTGCTTCCCGTAACTGCGAATCTCCCTCACTTTCAGTATAGCCAAAGGCCATTCCCTCCCATAATTCCAATTCGTTTTTAGTCGCTTGTGCTAAAAGATATTTCAACTCATAACCGTCACAATCAGAACTAGAGAGTAAATATTTTGCTGTGAATTCGTATTTTGCAAAATAGCGTTCTAGCTTAAATTCATTTATTTTCATGGGCTTTAGGTATGGATAAAAAATGCATAAATACGTTTATGAACAATAAGATACAATATCTTGATTTATTTTTCGGAATTTGGGCAGTTGGTATAAAAAAACCCCTCTCGTTAGAAAAGGGTTTGTTCGAATTTAATACGCTCTTTATGAAAAAATTAATTTCAAAAAGGTCATCACACCAAAAAATATTTTTTATTCCTCAGTAATAACAGGCTCTTGTATGCTTGTAGCATTCATCATTCCTGTTGCATCAAAAAAGTCTCCCTGTTGTTGAATTAAACCTTCTGCATTGAAATTGAAAAAATGATAGCTCTTAAGATTCAAAGGTATTCCAGAGCTAACACTCACACCAGTCCAAGTTCCGTAAGTTCTTACACTTCCGTCTAAATTTCCTTCGTCATCTGTTCCAGGTAGCCAAACGTTTGCTTCGAAATTGATCTCATCAAAAGCCATATGATAGCCTTTTAGTAGATCGCCAAAAGCTTCTTTACTTAGTGTTTTCGAACCGTAAGCAGCAGGTTCCATAGTCATATCTTCACTCAACAAAGCAAGTTGAGCTTCTAAATTTTCTTCTCCATGGAGAGTAAAAACTTTTTGAGCCGTTGCAAGATTTTTTTCATAATTGGGATTGGTTGGTCCAGTACATGAAATGAAAGGAAGCACCAATAAAGCGAATAGTATTTTTTTCATAATAAATAAATTTAGTTGTTAATTGAAAGCAATGTACGATTTATTGATTAGTCAATAGTTTTTAGTGAAACCTATCTTCTTTTCAGCCCATACATAGAGCAGAAGGAAAAGAACTACTATTAGAATGATTGTTTTTTTCAATAAATTTACTCGCTTATTTCAACTCCTTTCAAGAGTCAAAATTAAATAAAGCACCTATCAATCGATTGCAGGTGCTTTATTTTTGGTGTAAAACGAATAATCGAATCAAGATTTAGCTTAACGTACGGACAAAACTTTTCTTAAAATGTGAGATTTTTTAAGGTTTCGCATAGCATCAATTGATTTCCAAAATTTCGTGTCTGCTTCATTCATCGCTATTGCAACGTTTCGATATTCATAAATGGGTTGAATAGAAGAATAGAAATCTGCTGTAATGTAGTTTACGAGTTTCTCCGATCCAAAATGATTCAATACTTTGTGAAGGGCCCATCCGTTTCTTATTTTCTGGTCTTTGAACATTGACAAGAATGTTTTTATTTCCATTTTCTCATAGGCAGCAGTCTGATATGGGTCTACTTCCATGTAGTGACTCATAGCCTTTTCTAATCCTGCCTCCCAATCTTCTTTACTCACACCCTCTAGGTTTTCAATTGGAGTGTTTTTTCCGATGGTTTCAAAATCCTTTACCAACGAAACATAAACATAAGTCGTAGTCATTACATCGACTTCTGGGTTTATTATTTCCCACATATCCCATCCTAGGATATCCCCATTGGTGATTCGTTGTTTGTGGAATTTTGTGAAATATGCTTTTTCAAGCTCAAGATGTTCTGCAACATCAGTATTGTTTATTTCACCATACCACATTTTTAAAATAGTTTCATCATTTTGAGCCCCAGCATTGAATAAGCTTAAAGACAGTACTAGTAATCTTAATAATTTTTTATAAACATAATAGCTGTTTATCGCAAATTAAATAAATATTTTTAGAAAAAGAAAAATGATTTATGCGAAAAAAAAATAATCCTTTAGCCTTCTTGAGTTTATAGATGGCAGGTCTATTAGGGAAGTGATAATATACACAGTATATTTAATTGTACCTTACGAGAGAATTCTTCAATAGAAAATGCACAGAAGACTGCACATCACAAAATTAAGTAATGAACCGAACCTTAAAAAAACTAATCAATAGAAGTTTAGTGTATATACCTTTTGCATTGTGCATTACACTTTTTTTATTAAGTGACACTTTACGAACGTTCACCTTTTGGAACGGGGGAATTCAATTGCTTCTTTTTATCCTTGTGGTTTGCATCCCAGCACACAGAACTAAACGTATGTCCTATGTAGATATTGGATGGCCTTGGGGGTTGGTTTGCATTGGCCTACTTGTATTGTTTTTAGGAGAGGGCTATTGGCTTCGAACCTGGCTTGTCGGGGGCATGTATTTATTTTCGGGATTGCGAATGGGAGCTGGAGCTTTAATTCTATGGAGAAAAGGACATTTAGACACGGAGCTTTCACGTTATCAGTTTCAGCGTAAACGATGGGAAAAGCAAGGGTTTACGAACGAAGATATTTCCCTGCAATACGAAATCATGATCCAGTGTTTTGCCAACATTACTTTTTTGGCGCTCCCGGCCATGCTTCAAGCAAACAATCCAAATGAATTTATTTCTCCCCTAGAAATTATAGGCTATGTACTCTGGTTTATGTTTCTTGTTTTGGAACATATTGCTGATTTACAAAAACAAAAATTCTTAAAACAATGTTATTTAGAAGGCAAGAAAAGAAAAGTCTGTAACGTTGGTCTATGGAAGTACACCCGCCACCCAAATTATTTTGCTGAGTGGATGGTTTGGAACGGACTTATAATAATATCTCTCCCTTCTTTGAACGCATATTTCACAAACGAAGGCACTCTTATTGGCTTGGGTATTTTGGCATCTCTGCTGTACGTTTCTCGAATTATGTACACCACTTTGGTTTATTATACTGGAGCAGTTCCTTCCGAATATTATTCCGTCCAGAAACGTCCTGATTATAAAAAACACCAACAAACCACAAATATGTTTTTCCCTGGAAAACCTAAAGAAGAACACAGCACTTAAAAACCACATATGAATCCATCTAAAGAATTTGACATTATTGTCTGGGGAGCTTCTGGCTTTACCGGAAGACTTGTAGCAGCATATCTATTTAAACAATACGGCACCCAAGGCGATCTTAAATGGGCTATGGCGGGTCGTAACAAAGAAAAATTAATCGCGGTTCGTACTGAGGTTGCCGATAGTTCGGTGCCGATAGTTCTTGCCGACAGCGATGACGAAGCAAGCTTGAAAGCCATGATTTTGCGCACTAAAGTAATTTGTACTACAGTAGGACCATATGTTACGTATGGCTCCAAGTTGGTAGCTGCTTGTATTGCTCATGGCGCCCATTATTGCGACTTAGCTGGAGAAGTTCAATGGATGCGACAAATGATCGATAAACATCATGAAGAAGCTCAAGCCAATGGGGTGAAAATTGTTCATACCTGTGGCTTCGATTCCATTCCATCGGATATGGGTGTTTACTTTACACAAAAAGAAGCTTTAGCTCAAAAAGGACAACGTGCAAAACGGATTCGTATGCGAGTAGCAGGCATGCGAGGTGGATTAAGCGGAGGAACATACGCAAGTTTGAGTAAGGTTTTGGAAGAGGCCATGCAAGACAAAGAAATTTATAAGGTTTTGGTAAATCCCTACGGCTTAAACCCAAAAGACAAACAAGAAGGTGGAGACCATCCGGATTTACAAAAAGTAATTTTTGATCCCACTTCCAAAAGCTGGATTGGGCCATTCATTATGGCGGGAATCAACACCAAGGTTGTACGACGTTCCAATGCTTTGAGTGGATATGCCTATGGGAATGATTTTCGATATGACGAAGCAACGATCAGTGGAAAAGGGTTTAAGGGAAGAATGAAAGGAATTATGTCTGCGCTTCCTTTAATACTTATGACTGCAAAGCCAGGATCAATTTTAAAACGAATTGCCAATAGAATGTTCCCTAAACCGGGAGAAGGTCCAACTAAAGATCAAAGAGAAAACGGATTTTACAGCCTCCGATTCTATGCAACCTTAGAAGATGGATCTAAGGCATTAGGAAAAGTAACGGGCGATAAAGATCCTGGATATGGATCAACTTCTAAAATGTTAGGCGAAGCTGCAGTTTGCTTGGCTAAAGATTCCTTACCTGAAATTAGTGGCGTTTTAACTCCATCGACTGCAATGGGAGATGCCCTTTTAGATCGTCTAGAAAAATACGCAGGATTAACCTTTAATTTTAAATAGTAAACCGAAAAGTTACTTTGTTCCATGAACGGAACTCATTATTATATCAAGAAAAAGAAGTTTGTGAAAGCGGGGAAGTTGAGCCCCGCTTGTAGTTGTTACCCATTGTTCCCAACTAGCAGAAATGCCTTGAACAGGAATGATTTGTACCCACATCTGAAAGGAAGTTGGAAATCCTTGCTCATCCAAATGCCATAAATAAGAATCTCCTGGGGTAGTGCCCCCAGTAGTATAGGTAATTAAAAGCGCATCAGAACCATCTTCTTGTTTTACCAAGCGTCGCTCCACTCCACCATCAAAGACCTTATAAGGTGCAACCAGCCAAAAAGAATCATTAT
>MDTF01005452.1_pt1 | contig 11528 bp, 12 predicted proteins | sample 811191 | NCBI WGS metagenome assembly MDTF01 (sample SAMN05326649, study PRJNA326480) | marine metagenome | isolation source: seawater | place: Southern Ocean | collected 2011
GTTTTATACCTCCGGTCCTTAAATGGAAATTACTGTGGTGGCTTAACCGGGAATAAATATGAAAATACCAAGTCTAACTATCCAACAATTACTAGAAGCAGGAGTTCACCTAGGTCACAAGACTTTAAGGTGGAACCCAAAAATGAAAAAATATATTTTTGGTAAAAGAGATTCAATTCATATCATTGATTTAACTCAAACATTAGAGTTGACAAACGTAGCCTTAGAAAAAGTTTATAATACAATTACTAATAATGGAAAAATTCTTTTTGTATCCACTAAAAAACAAGCATCTGAAGCCATTGCTGAAGTTGCAAAAGAAACAGGACAATTTTGGGTAAATTATAGATGGTTAGGAGGTATGCTTACTAATTGGGGAACCATATCTGGATCAATAAAAAAAATGAAAAAATATGAAATAGATTTAACCTCAGAAAATAGAGGTTTTACTAAAAAAGAACTTCTCAAAATGAGTGTTAAAAAAGACAAACTTGAAAGATCACTAGGTGGAATTGCTGAAATGAAAAAAATTCCTGATTTAGTTTTTATTATTGATACAAACTATGAATCTTTAGCTATTGCTGAAGCATCTAAATTAGGTATACCAATTTGTGCCATCTTAGATAGCAATTCAAATCCTGATGGAATTGATTTTCCAATACCTGGCAACGATGATGCTAGAAGAGCTATTGATCTTTACTGTAATTTAATAAAAGAAACTATTGAAAATGCAAAAAAAGCAGCTCCATCCAAAGCAGAGGAAAAACCAGAAGTTGAAGATATTAAATCAAAAGAAAAATCTACTAAAACAGTTCAGGTTTTAGATAGAGAAAAATTAGATGCTAAATTTTTAAAAAAAGATAAAGAAAAGCTAAATTAATATGAGCGATATAGAAAAAGTAAAACAATTAAGAGAAGCAACTGGAGCTGGATTTAAAGATTGTAACCTAGCAGTAAAAGAATCAGGTGGAGATTTAGATAAAGCAGTAGAGATTTTAAGAATTAAGGGAATTTCTAAAGCTTCTAAAAAGATGTCTAGAGATGCAAAAGAAGGTGTTATAGCAACTTCTGGAGATGAAAATAAGATTTCAGTTATAGAGTTAAATTGTGAGACAGACTTTGTTGCTAAAAATGATGATTTTGTTTCCTTTGTGAAAGAAGTAAGTGAATTAAACAATAAAAATGAATCTGATTTAGATAAATTAAAAAACAGCAAAATGATAAATGGTCAAACAGTTGAGGATAATCTCATTTCACTAATTGCTAAAATGGGTGAAAAAATAACAATTGGCAAAACAAAAACATTTAACCATTCAGGTGCTAAAAATTTTAACTATTTACACACTATAGTTAAAGATAATTTGTCTAAATTAGCAGTTATAACTTCTCTAGAAACATCAGATGATAGTGATGCTGTTAAGTCATTTGGAAAACAGCTTTCTATGCATATAGCTGCGTCTAACCCGTTAGCCTTGAGTTCAGATTTAATTGATAAAGATGTCCTTCAAAAAGAAAATGATCTTGTTACTGAAGAATTAAAAAATTCTGGTAAGCCGGAGGAAATTGTGAATAAAATTAGCTTAGGAAAAATGAACAAATTCAAGGAAGATAATGCGTTATTAACTCAAGCATGGGTTATGGAACCCAAAAAAAAGGTGCAAGATATAGTAAAAGATCTTAATATTACGAATTTAAAGATTAAAGATTTTTATAGAATTAAAATTGGTGAATAAATGTTTAATGATAAAGCGTACAACCAAAAAATGGATAAAACCATTGAGGTTTTTACAAAAGAATTAACATCATTAAGAACGGGGAGGGCCAATGCGTCTATGCTCGATCTGGTCAAAGTTGATGTTTATGGTCAGGCGATGCCTTTAAGTCAAGTTTCTAGTATAACCACTCCTGATGCACGAACAATTAATATCCAGGTTTGGGACCTTAATAACGTAACATTAGTTGATTCAGCTATCAAAAAATCTGAGCTTGGTTTAAACCCTCAAATTGATGGGCAATTAATTAGATTACCAGTTCCAGATTTGAATGAAGAGAGAAGAACCGAAATTAAAAAAGTAATTAAGTCTATGGGTGAAAAATGCAAAGTTTCTATAAGAAATATTAGAAGAGAGGCTAACGATGAATTAAAAAATTTATTAAAGATTAAAGAAATAAGTGAAGATGATGAAAAAAAATATGAAAAAACTATTCAGTCATCCACTGATGAACATATTAAAACCATAGATCAAAAAGTTGAAGTTAAAGAAAAAGAAATAATGACGATATGAACCCAGTAAAACATGTGGCCATCATTATGGATGGAAACGGAAGATGGGGTCTGAAACACAAAAAATCAAGAAATCTTGGTCATAGAGCTGGTTTGAATGCAGTTGAATCAACAATCAGAGAAACCCTCAAACTCAAAATTGAGTATTTAACATTATATACATTTTCTACAGAAAATTGGAAAAGACCAAAAAAAGAAATATCTTTTTTATTTAATTTACTTGAAAATTTTCTCACTAAAAAAATTGATGAACTAATTAAAAATGGAATTAGATTGAAAGTTATTGGTGATAAAAAATTATTCACTAAAAAATTAAGAGATTTATTAATATTGTCAGAAAAAAAAACATTTAAAAATAAAAAACTACAAATTAATCTTGCTTTAAATTATGGATCTAAAAGCGAAATTGTTTATGCGGTAAAGACCATAAACAAAAAACACTTAAGTTTAACTGAAAAAAACATAGAAAATAACCTATATACAAGAGATATACCAAACCCTGATCTATTAATTAGAACGGGTAACACAAAAAGACTTAGCAATTTTTTACTTTGGCAAATAGCTTATACTGAAATTTTTTTTGAAAGAAAACTTTGGCCTGATTTTCATTCAAATGATTATAAAAAAATAATTAATAAATTTAAAAGATTAAAAAGAAATTTTGGAAACGTATAATGAGTAAAGATTTGACTAAAAGAATTACAACATCATTCATTTTATTTATAATAATGTATTTAATGTTTTCTTATACCTATGTGTTAATTATTTCATTGATACTTATTTCTATAATATCATGGATTGAATTTTATGGACTAATTTCAAAAATATTAATTAAAAAAAATATTCAAATAAAGTTTTTAAAATTTTTTATTAAGTTTATTAGTTTAATTTATTTATGTTTATTTTCTTTTTTAATATTTAATGGAGTAACTAGCGCTAACTATCAACTAAACATACTTTATTTAATTATGATTTGTATATTTTCTGACATAGGTGGTTTAATTTTTGGAAAAATTTTCAAAGGAAAAAAACTAACAAAAATAAGTCCTAATAAAACAATATCTGGATCTATCGGGTCATTTGTATTGTCTTTAACCTTGGTGCCTTTTTTTCACTTATTTTTATCTGAAAAACTTAATAGTTTATTAGATTTAACGATACTAGCCTTAACAGTTTCACTTTCATGCCAATTAGGAGATTTATTTATTTCATACTTAAAGCGGAAGGCCAATGTTAAAAACACTGGAGATTTACTGCCTGGACATGGTGGATTTTTGGATAGAATAGACGGTATTCTTTTTGCTATCCCAATTGGTATTATTTTATGGAGATTTTTAGTATTACCAATATGAAAAAAAAGATTGCAATCTTAGGATCTACTGGGTCAATTGGAAAAACAACTATTAACATTATTAAAAAAAATAAAAAAAGTTTTAATATTTGTCTTCTCTCTACCAACAAAAATATTAAAGAAATTTTAAAGCAAGCTTATTATTTTAATGTTAAAAACTTAATAATTGCAGACAAAGAAAAATTTGATTATTTAAAAAATAATAAAAAATATAAAAAAATGAATATTTATAATAATTTTAATGATCTAAATAAAATTTTTAAAAAAAAAATTGATTATACAATGAGCTCCATTTCAGGTTTGGATGGTTTAGAGCCAACATTAAAAATTATTAAACATACTAAAAAAATTGCAATTGCAAATAAAGAGTCAATAATTTGTGCTTGGAATTTAATAAATAAAGAGATAAAAAAAAATTCAACAATTTTTATACCAGTTGACTCAGAGCATTTCTCTATTTGGTCTCTATTAGGAGATTTTAAGAACAATCAAATTGAAGAAGTTATATTAACAGCTTCGGGTGGACCATTTTTAAACTTCCCAATAAAAAAATTTATAAACATCTCTCCTAAAATGGCAATTAAACACCCAAATTGGTCAATGGGAAAAAAAATATCAATTGATTCTGCAACATTAATGAATAAAGTATTTGAAATTATTGAAGCACAAAGAATATTTAGCATTAAAATTAATAAATTTAAAATCATGATACATCCGAACTCATACGTACATGCTATTGTTAAATTTAAAAATGGGTTAATTAAATTTCTAGCTCATGATACAGACATGACTATACCTATATTTAATTCGCTTAATGATAATAGAGAAATTAAAACAAAAAAAATTGATTATAATATTTTAAATAACTTAAAATTATCAAAAGTGGATATAAAAAGATATCCTTCAACAAAAATCTTAAGAAATATCAAAAATGAACCATCCCTTTATGAAACAGCTATAGTTAGTGCAAATGATGAGTTAGTTGATTTATTTTATAATAAAAAAATCAAATTTACAGAGATTTCGTCTCATCTTCTAAAGATCCTTAATTTAAAAGAAATATTATCGTATAAAAGAAAATTTGCAAAAAACTATAAGGAAATTAAAAAATTTAGTGAATATGTAAGATTGAAAACTTTAAACCTATGTATATGATAAAAATTATGAGATGTTTTATATATTTATTTGTTCTAACAATTTTTTGTTTCTTCTCAGTCCAAGCTGAAAAAGTTAGTAAAATTAATGTTGAAGGTAATAAAAGAATTTCTGATGCAACTGTTGTTATGTTTAGCAAAGTCACAGTTGATCAAGATATAAATGAAAATGATTTAAATGAAATTTTAATAAACTTATATGATACGAATTTTTTTAATGATGTTTTTTTATCCCTTGAAAAAAATATTTTATTAATAAGAGTAACTGAAAATCCAATTATTCAATCTATAAATATAACTGGTGTAAAATCTTCAAAATATTCTGATCCTTTATATGAAATTATTTCCATGAAAGAAAAAAGTTCTTATGTTGAAAATTTTGTAAAATCAGATCTTTCAAAAATTAGAAATTCATTAAAGTTTTCTGGTTTTTATTTCTCAAATGTTCAGGTTGATATTAAAGAAAATTCTAATAATACAGTTGATTTAGTTTATAATGTTGATTTAGGAGAAAAAGCCTTAATAAATAGTATCAATTTTACTGGTAATAAAATTTTTAAAGATAAAAAACTCAGAAATATTATTATTTCAGAAGAAGAAAAATTTTGGAAATTTTTATCCACAAAAAAATATCTAAATGAAAAGCAAATTAATTTTGATACGAGATTATTAAAAAATTTTTATTTAAATAAAGGTTACTACGATGTTGATGTAGAAAGTTCATCTGCAAGTTTTGTAGGTAAAGATAAGTTTAATTTAAAATTTAATATAAATGCTGGAAACAAATATTTTTTTAATAACTTTGACTTAATAATACCTGGTGACTATGAAAAGAAAAATTTCACAAAAATTTATAATAAATTTGAAAAGTTAAAAGGTAAATCTTATTCCTTTAATAGAGTTAAGGATATATTGAATGAAATTGATAAAATTGCACTTTCAAAGCAATATGAGTTTATTAATGCAACCTTAGATGAAACTATTATATCAAAAAACAAAATTGATTTTAAAGTTATTATTAATGAAAGCAAAAAATTTTATGTTAATAGAATAAATATTATCGGTAATGATATTACTAATGAAAGAGTTATTAGAGACATGCTTATAGTAGATGAGGGTGATCCATTTAATGAACTTTTAAACAATAAATCTATTAATAATATTAAAGCATCTAATTTATTTTCCAAAGTCAATGTTGATATAAGTGATGATCAAGAAGAACTTAAAAAAAATATTAATATACTACTTGAAGAAAAACCAACTGGTGAAATTTCAGCTGGTGCAGGCTTTGGTACTAGTGGAAAATCTTTTACAGTTGGTATCAAGGAAAGCAATTTTAATGGGAATGGCGTTAAGTTAAACACAAATTTTACTATAGGAACTAATTCGGTTCAAGGTGCTGTTAATTTTTTGATACCAAATTACAACTATAGTGATAAATCACTAAATGGTGACATCTCTAGAACTGATAGTGATTTTTTATCCACGTCGGGTTACAAAAATAAGCAAAATAGAGTAGCTTTTGGAACCTCTTTTGAGCAAAGAGAAAAATTTTACTTTTCACCCAACTTAATTTTTGAATTTGAAACACTTGAAACTTCCTCTACAGCTTCATCCAATCTTAAAAAACAAGCAGGTGACTATTACAATATCAATTTTGAATACGGTTTATTTTATGATCAGCGAGATCAAACTTATGCTCCTACAGAAGGTTACTACTCTAACTTTAATCAAGAAATTCCACTTTATTCTAATAGTTATTCTCTAATTAATTCATATGAGTACAAAGTATATAATCAAATATCTGAAGAAATGATTGCCTCTTTTTCTTTTTATGCAAAAGCAATTAATTCACTCGGTGATAAAGATATTAGAGTTTCAGAAAGAATTAATTTGCCAGGAAAAAAGCTAAGAGGTTTTGAGCAAGGGAAAATTGGACCAATAGATCAAACTGATTATGTTGGTGGTAATTATGCATCTGCTTTCACAATAGCAACAACATTACCATCTTTTTTACCAGATCTTCAAAATATGGATTTTGGTTTATTTTTAGATGCAGGAAATGTGTGGGGTGTAGATTATGACTCTAGCTTAGATAATTCTAGTAAAATTAGATCTGCCACAGGTTTAACCATTGATTGGTTGACGCCTGTCGGACCACTAAATTTTGTGTTCTCACAACCTATAACAAAGGCCTCTAGCGATAAAACAGAAACTTTTAGATTTGATTTAGGAACAACTTTCTAATGTTAAAAATATACAAGGTTTTTTTTTTACTAATATTTTTAATTAACCCATTAGTCGTATTAGCAAATGGCAATATTGCATATATTGATATGCAATTTATTTTGAATAAATCTAATGTGGGTACTTCAATTATAAAAGAAATAGATAAATTAAATAAAAATTTAAAAAAAAATTTTTTAATTTTAGAGTCAGATTTAAAAAAAAGAGAAAAAGAATTAATAACAAAAAAAAATATAATGGAAACTAAAGAATTTAACTTACTTCTCTCAAAATTAAGTACTGACATTAAAAATTTTAAAGTATCAAAAAAAAATAAAATTCTTAATTTAAATAATAAAAAAATTGAATATGATTTAAAATTGATTAATTTTATAAAGCCTATACTTACTAGCTATTCAAAATCTAAAAATATCTCTCTTTTATTTCAAAAGAAAAATATTATTTTAGGGTCTGTCGAACTAGATATTACAAAAGATATACTAAATATAGTAAACAAAGATATAAAACCCCTTAATTTTTAAATGACAACCTCTTTAAATAAAAAACAAATTACCGAATTATTGCCACATAGAGAGCCCATGTTATTGATTGATGAATTGATTAACATTAAAAAGTTATTTTCTGCAACAGCTATTGTTAATGTTAAAAAAGAAAGTTTTTTTGTACAAGGACATTTTCCTGGAAATCCTGTAATGCCTGGTGTTTTAATAGTTGAAGCCTTTGGACAAGCTGCTGCTGCTTTAACTGCATGTGGCATTGACAAGGCTACTTATGTAAATAAATTAGTTTTTTTAATGGGTATAGAAAAAGCAAGATTTCGAAGTCCTGTCATTCCAAACTGTAGATTGGAATTAAATATTGAAGCAACAAGGTCACACGGCAGAGTATGGAAATATAAAGGTGAAGCTTTCGTAGAAGGTAAAAAAATGGCAGATGCCCAATGGTCAGCTACTATTGTTGATAGATAATAATTAGTAACATTTCTTGATAAGTAATTATCATAAATATTGATAAAAAACTTTATCAATGATTAATCCATTTTTTAAAAACAAAGGTCCATTTCATATTAACGAATTACTTGAATTGAGTGGTATAGAAAATATAAGTAATTTTAATGATAATGCGACTTCAGATATTAAAGATCTTACTTCCGCAAATGAAAATAATATTACTTTTTTTCATTCTAAAAAATATGAAAATTTAGCTTCTATAACCAATGCTGCATATTGCGTTACTACAAAAAATCTAGCACATATTTTACCTAGCACTTGTTATCCTATTGTTGTTGAAAATGTATTAATAGCTACAGCAAAAATTACTAAAGTGTTTTATCCCGACTCTGTTACTGATGATTTTGATCAAAACATTTCTGATATTAAAGAAACATCTTTAGCAAAACTAGTTACACATGGTAAAAATGTTTTAATAGGTAAAAATGTTATAATAGGAAAAAAATGTCTTATTGGGCATAATACAATAATTGAAAGTAATGTGATTATTGGTGATAATTGCTCTATAGGATCGAATGTTATTATAAGAAACACAGTAATTAAAAATTATGTTAGTATTTTAGATGGTTGTGTAATTGGAAAAAAAGGATTTGGTTTTTTTCCTGATAAAGATAAAAATTTTAGATATCCACATATAGGTACTGTTATAATTGAAGATAATTGTGAAATTGGATGTGGATCTACTATCGATAGAGGGTCACTTTCTAACACAATAATTGGAAAAAATACTTATTTAGATAATCAAGTTCATATAGCTCATAATAATAAGATTGGTAATAATTGTATTATTGCTGGTCAAGTTGGTTTTGCTGGAAGTTCAACTTTAGGAAATAATGTGATGATTGGTGGACAAGCAGGAATATCTGGACATTTAAAAATTGGTAATAATATCCAGATTGGTGGTGGTAGTGGTGTAATAAAAGATATTCCAGATAATTCTAAAGTTATGGGGTATCCTGCAAAAGATTTAAAAAAATTCATTAAGGATAATAAATGATACACAAAACAGCAATTATTGATCCTAATGCTAAAATTGCATCAACTGTCGATATTGGCCCCTATACAGTTATCGGTTCAAATGTTGAAATTAGTGATAATGTTATAATCCAATCACACGTCAGCATTACTGGTCACACAATGATTGGGAAAAATAATAAGATTTATCCATTTGCTTCTATAGGTAATAACCCTCAAGACATGAAGTATAAGGGTGAAAGTACAAAACTTTTAATAGGAAGTGATAATACGATTAGAGAATATACAACAATTAACCCAGGAACTCTTCAGGGTGGGGGAATAACAAAAGTGGGAAATAATAATTTAATCATGATTGGTGCACACATTGCTCATGATTGTATTATAGGGAATAATATTGTTATCGCGAATAACGCAGCGATAGCTGGACATGCAACAATAGATGATCATGTTGTGATAGGTGGAAACTGTGGTGTACAACAGTTTGCAAGAATAGGCAAAATGGCAATGATTGGTGGAATGACAGGTGTTTCAAGAGATGTTATACCTTATGGTTTATCAACGGGTAATCGAAATTTATTAAATGGCATTAATGTCGTAGGATTGAGAAGAAGTAATGTTCCTAACAAAGACATTATAAGCCTTACAAATGCTTATAAGGATATATTTAAAACAGCGAACTTAACTGAAAATTTAAGTAGATTAAATGGTCAATTTAAAGAAAACTTACTTGTAAATGAAGTATTGGAATTTATTAATAAAGGTAAAAAAAGACCTATTTGTACACCTTTCCTAAAATAAGATGATTGGATTATTTTTCGGTAGTACAGATTTTCCAAAACTAATTTTAGATAAAATTAAAAAAAATAAGAAAAAATATTTTATAATTGATTTAACTATAAATAATAAATTTAAAAAAGACAAAAATAGTTATTTTATTAACATAGGACAGTTTGGTAAAATTTTATCAGTAATAAAAGAAAAAAAGTGTAATAAAGTTTTATTTGCCGGCAAAATTGATAAACCAAAAATTTCATCACTTAAACTAGATTTTAAAGGACTTTTTTACATTCCAAGAATAATTAAGTCCTCTAAATTAGGAGATGCAGCAATTTTAAAAGAACTAATTAAGATTTTAGCAGAACATAAAATTAAAGTGATTAAATCTAATTTTTTTAATCAAGAGCTGACATTAAAAAAAGGAAATTATACAAAAATTAAACCTAATAAAAAAGAATTAATTGAAATTACAAAAGGTGTTATTTTATTAAATAAATTAAATGGGCACAACCATACTCAAGCTCTAGTAGTTCGTAACAATTCTATTATTGCAAAAGAAAATTCCAAAGGTACAAAAAAAATGCTCCAATCAATAATTAAAGCTAAGAATCATCAGGGAATACTAATTAAACTTCCTAAAAAAAAACAAGACTTAAGAGTTGATCTTCCAACTATTGGTCTTGATACAATTAAAGATTGCAAAAAAGCCAACTTAAAAGGTGTGGTATTAAAAGCTAACCAAAATATATTTTTAGATAAGGCAAAAAGTATAATTTTTGCTAATAAAAATAAGATTTTTATAACAATAAAATGAAAAAAATATTTATTTTAACAGGTGAACCATCGGGTGATAAATTAGCTTCAACAGTTATTACGCAACTTAATCAAAGTAACTCAGACATTGAATATTTATCTGTTGGTGGTTATCACCTCACTTCATTAGGTATTAAATCAATTTTTGACCTAAAAGAAATTACCTTTATGGGATTTACAAGTGTTTTATTTAATATATTTAAAATTAGAAATAAAATAAAAATAACCGTTGATGAAATAATTAAATTCAACCCAGACATATTATTTAGTGTAGATAGTCCAGACTTTACTCTCAGAGTTGCTAAAAAAGTAAAAAAAATTAATATTAATATTAAAACTGTTCATTATGTGGCTCCACAAGTATGGATATGGCGTGAAGGTAGAGTTAAAAATTTTAAAAATTTTGTTGACCATATACTCTTATTATTCAATTTTGAAAAAAAATATTTTGATAAAGAAAATATCTTAAATACTTTCGTCGGGCATCCTTTACTAGAACAAGATAATAAATCTAAAATTGATTTATCTTCATTGATAAATAAAGATAAAAAAATTATTTCTATATTTGCTGGAAGCAGAAAATCTGAAACTAATGTTCTATTACCTATTTTAGGTGATTTTATTAAATTAATGAATAAAAAGTTTGATGATTATGTTTTTATTTTCCATGCTACTGATGAAAATAAAGAGCTAATGGTCAATTTTATAAAAAAAGATTCATTAAATAATACTCAAGTAATTTCAAATGAAAATATTAAATCTCAAACTTTATCTAACTCTGTTTTTGCCGTAGCAAAATCTGGCACCATATCTCTTGAAATTTGTAATGCCAGTATACCATCTATTATAATTTATAAAATTAATATGATTAATTATTTAATTATGAAATTATTAGTTAAAGTTAAATTTGTAAA
>MDTF01010203.1_pt1 | contig 11527 bp, 13 predicted proteins | sample 811191 | NCBI WGS metagenome assembly MDTF01 (sample SAMN05326649, study PRJNA326480) | marine metagenome | isolation source: seawater | place: Southern Ocean | collected 2011
AATACCTTTTCTTTGTTAAAATTATCACCCACCAAACCAAATCTTTTCTCTGAATAATATTTTTTTCCATCAAAAGTTACAATTCCACAGCCTTCCTGGCCCCTGTGTTGTAATGCATGGAGACCTAAAGCAGTAAGGGCAGCGGAATCTTTATTATTACTTATTCCAAATACACCACACTCTTCTTTTAGTTTTGGATTAAAGTTCTTCAATTTTTTCTTTAGAATTTTGGTAAGTTTTTTCATCAGGGAATTCCTCTATTAGATAATTACTACCTTTTTTCAAATATGGAAAGATGTATGATTTATCTTCATTTATTGGCCATTTTTCATAATTATACACAATATGTACACCTGAAAAGATACTAATAGAAATAATATAGGCTCTAATGAATCCAAAGAAGAATCCAAACACCTTATCCAAACTTCCAACTCCAGTGTAGTGAACTGATTTACTAATTGCTTTATTAATCATTAATACCAAAAATATTACTATAATAAAAATAGTAATTCCAAGTCCAACATCAAGAATATATTCATTATCTATAACGTCTTCTAAATATGGCTTTACTCTTGGAAAAATCATTAATGTAATTACATAGGCTAATAACCATTTAGCCATTGAAAGGATACTTAAAACAAAACCCTCTTTATAACACCTGATTAAAGACATAAGGGTAATAATTAAGTAAATTAAATCTATAATAAATATTGCGTCATAGAAATCTTTTAAAATTTCAAACATTAAGTTTGTTTGTCAAATGGTTTAATCAATAAAATTAAAGTAGGTAATAAAGTTAAAACAGAGATCATCGCTAATAACATTGCAAGACCTGTAAATAAACCAAAGTAAATAGTTGGAATAAATTTAGATAAAACTAAAATTGAAAAACCAAAGATAATTGTAATGGAAGTATTTAAAATTGCCACTCCAACAGTCGAGTGACAGATTTGAAGTGTCTTATTGTAATCTTTAATAATAGAAAACTCTTCTTTAAATCTATAAATATAATGAATACTATTATCGACTGCTATTCCAATAGTAATTGCTGCAATAGTAATAGTCATCATGTCCAATGGGATGCCAAGTACTCCAATTATTCCCAGGATAAAAAAAGCAGCAATAAAGTTTGGAACAACTCCAATTAAAGATAATTTTATATTTCTAAATAACACAATAAACATTACAAAAATTCCAATCATAACCAAGCCCAATGTAAGAATTTGAGATTTAAATAAACTTTGCAATAAATTATTAAATAAAATCAATACTCCAGTAAGCCTGTATTCACTTTCATCTAAACCAAATTTATTTTTAAGATCATAATTAATTTTATTAATTAAATCATTTCTCCGAAGATTTTCTTGTGAATCGATAATTCTAAGACTAATTCGAGCCTCATTATTTTTTATGGATATATAGGGATCAATTATATCAGTTTTTATATTTTCAGGAATTTTAGTGTATAAAACTCCCATTTCTAAAGTACCCAAGGGCTTATTATTATTTAGTTGAGTTGCAACATCAATAATTGATGAAAAAGATAAAACTTTTCCTGTTTGTGGAAGATCATCTAGATAACGGTGTACACTGCTAATGGTATCTATTTTATCTTTAGTAAACCAATATTTTTCATCACTTAGTCCTTCTTGATTGTCCCAATCATCAAAATCATCATCCCCATCTACTAGTATCTCTTTTTTTTCTGGAAATTTTAAAATTATTTCAAGTGGTGTTGTGCCACCCAACTCTTCATCAATGAGCTTCATGCCTTTATAAATCTCAGTATTTTTGCTGAAATAATTGATAAAACTATTTTCAACTTCTAATTTACTTATTCCAAATATACTTAATGCGATCACCAATCCAGTCACAATAAAAATAGATTTTTTATAATTAAGAGAAATATTTCCTAAAAATGAAGTAATCTTTGATTCTTCATTCTTCATAACTAAAATATTTTTACTAGATACAAAATTTAACAAAGTAGGAAGCAAGGTGAATGTAATTATAAATGAAGTTATTAAACCAAAAGTCATCATCCAGCCAAAATCAATAATTGGCTTAATCCCACTAAAGATTAAAGATAAGAAAGCAATCACAGTAGTTAAAACAGCGTAAAGAATAGGCCAAAACATTTTATCTGTTGTTAAAGATAAAATTTCGAAATTATTTTTATCTGGGTGAGTTTCCCGAAGTTGTAAAAACCTTGTACTTATATGAATATTCATTGCCATTGTTAAAATCAACATTAACGCAATGAAATTAGAAGAAATTACAGTTACTTTCCAGCCAAGCAAGCCTAAAAGACCCATCATGATTATAACTGAAAAAAAACAACTGCTGATTGGAACAACAATCCAAATTAATTTTCTAAAAACATACCACAATGTTGCAATGATAAACAAAAGAACTCCAAGGCCAAAAATAATGACATCATTCTTTATAAATGTCATCATATCATCTGCAATCATTGGAATTCCTCCAAGATAAATCTTACCTATGTCTTCGTAACTCTTTATAATCCCTCTAATTTCTAAAATATTTTCATGGTTTTTTCTTTTAATTTGATCCTTGTATTGTTCTATCTCTTCTTTAGTTTTTTTCTCTATATCTTTTAATTCCTCATTTTTTTTTATATTAATAATGATTCCACTTGTTTTTCCGTTTTTACTAATGACATAGTTTCTAAAGATAGGACTATCTAAAATTTCCTTAAAACCTTTTTCTTTATTCACACCTTCATCTTTAAGGGTTTTAAAATTTTTTAATCTTTCCTGAAGAGGTGTATCTGAGTTATTAAGAAGAGGAATATCTAATAATGTAATGACACTATGAACCCAGTCTAAACTTTGAATCTTATATTTTAAACTCAAGAGGTTATTAATTGCAGTATTTGTTATCATTCCTTCATTAGGTGTGTGGGTAAGAATCAAAAAGTCTCTAGATCCATATCGCTCTGTAACTTCTTTTAAATATTGAAGATCTGGATCACCTTCAATTAACAATGTTTCAGAAGAAGCATCTAATCTAAAGTCTTTTGAAAAATAACCAAAACTTAACAAAGCTATTAAAAGTAAAAAGAAAACAGATTTTGGATTTTTAAGGATTATATTTTGGTACAAATGAACAAACATACAGTCCTTTTATATTGGAAATTAATTAATTTGAGTATCTTTAAATTTAGTAAATCTTTCCTCAAATTCTAGGGTAACTTTACCAATTGGACCATGTCTTTGTTTGCCAATTATAATTTCTGCTAAATGGGCAACTTCATTCATTTTTGCCTGCCATTCTGCATGTTCAACAGTTGCTTCTCTCGGCTCTGTTCTTGATAGGTAATATCCCTCTCTAAACACAAACATAACAACATCGGCATCTTGCTCGATAGATCCAGATTCTCTTAAATCAGCTAGTTGAGGTCTGTGATTATCTCTTTGTTCAACTTGTCTTGATAGTTGTGATAGCGCCACCACTGGTATAGCTAATTCTTTAGCAATTGCTTTGAGTCCTTGTGTTATTTGTGAAATTTCCTGAACTCTTCCATCTTTATTATAAGTTGTTCCTCTCATCAATTGTATATAGTCCACTACAACCATATCTAGACCGTGTAATCTTTTAATACGTCTTGCTCTGTTACTCATTGCGGCAATACTAATTGCAGGGGTCTCGTCTATAAAAAGAGGTAGTTCAGCAATATTTTTGGATGTTTCTAAAAATTGATCAAATTGCTCGTCAGAAATTCTTCCACGTCTAATATCATTGGATGCAATCCTAGCTTGCTCTGATAAAATTCTAGTTGATAATTGCTCTGAAGACATTTCCAAAGAAAAGAAGGCAATAGAAGATTTTTTTCCACTGTCTTGTAAACTTCGAGCTGCATTAAAAGCAATATTTGTTGCAAGTGAAGTTTTCCCCATTGATGGACGACCTGCAATAATAATCAAGTCTGATTGATGAAGACCACCTAATTTATCATCTAAATCCCTAAGTCCCGTTGGAACTCCAACAATACCTCCTTCATTTTTATATGCTGCAGATGCCATTTCAATAGTTTGTTTCACAGCATCATCAAATTTTACTAATGAAGAATTAAAAGATCCTTTTTCAGCCAAATCAAATAAAAGGCGCTCTGATTTTTCAATGATATCTTGACCATTTGTATCTACATCATTTATTTTAGCATTATCAATTGTTTGTTCCGAGATTTTAATTAATTCTCTTCTTACAAACATGTCATAAATAATTTTTGAGTACTCGATGGCCTGTCTAACAGATGTAGAAAATTTTGTAATTTTAACTAAGTACTCTGGTACATTTAGAGCATCTTTTTCATCTTCAAAATAATTTTTTAAAGTAATAGGATTTGCGAGCATTCCTTTATAAATTAGGCTCTCAATTGCGTTAAATATTTTTTGATGCATAGGATCATAAAAATTAATATTTGAAATGACAGTGCTAATTTCATCAAAGATTTCATTGGTTACAAGTATAGAACCAATAACTGATTGTTCTGCTTCTATATTATTCGGTAATTCTTTAAACTTATCCTTAACGATACTTAAGTTATTTTCCATAAGTTTAATTTATAGGAAAATTGATTAATAAAAATTTAAAAAAAGTGCTGTGGAAGAAATTGTATAATTACTGAATAGTTTCAGCTGACTGAACATCAATTGTAATTTCAGCATCAACTTCTGAGTGTAAAGAAATTTTAACATTAAACTTTCCAAGAGCCTTGATCTCTTGAACAGGTTGTATCATTGAAGGTTTTATAGTAACTTTATTAGTCTCTTGAATTAATTTTGCAATTTCAGTTGGTTTTACTGATCCATAAAGTTCATTGTTTTCAGTACTTAGTTTTTTAACTAAGTACACTTTCTTATTAATTTGTTCTAATATTTTTTTAGCTTCTTGTTTTTTTTCATTATCTTTTTTTGAAAGATCCGATTTGATCTTTTCTACTTCTTGAATGTTTTCTTTTGAAGCATATAAAGCTTTTTTATTAGAAATTAAAAAGTTACGTGCAAATCCTCTTTTGACTTCTATTATTTCACCTATAGACCCAATTCTCTTTAAATTTTCTAGTAAAATAACTTTCATTTTATAATAAAGCTAAATTTCTAGCTCTTTTAATTGATAAAGATAATTCTCTTTGTTTTTTTTGACTAACATTGGTAATTCTTGAAGGTAAAATCTTACCATTTTCAGACATATATTTTTTAAGCAATCTAATATTCTTATAATCTACTTTTGGTGCTCCTTTAATTGAAAGAGGGCAGCTTTTTTTAAACTTATATTTATTTGGTTGAAAAATACTTAATTTTGCAAAATTACTTTGTCTTCCTTTTTTATTACCACTTTGTCGTTTAGGCATAATTAGTATCTATTGTTCTCTCTTTTTTCAGGTTTTTCGCCATCTTCTCTTTTTGCAAAATAGTTTGTATCTAAATCGAAGTCTTTTACTCTAACCGTAAGGTATCTTAATAATTTCTTATCAATAGCTTCATTTTTTTCTAATTCTTCAATAATATTTCCTTTACCTTTAATTTTGAAATGAATGTAACTACCTTTTTTATTTTTTTTGATTACATAGGACAGATTTAAAAGTCCCCAATTCTCAGTTTTAACTACCTCACCCTCATTTTTTTCAACAATTTTTGAATATTTTTCAGTCAGAAGTTTTAATTCGCTGGGAGATGCGTCTTGTCTAGCTATGATTGTATGTTCGTATAAATTCATTTAAATTCTTTAATAAAATGTGAGGATATACTATTATAAATCTTCAATTACAATAGTAAAAAAGAACAATAATTAAATATTTTTTAGATGTTTTCAGTAATTTTTCCAGGTCAGGGTTCTCAAATAGTAGGGATGGGAAAAGAATTTTATAACAAATTTGATCTTGTTAAAAATTTATTCAAAGAAGCAGATGATGTGCTTGAATTTCCACTTTCAAAACTAGTTTTAGAAGGTCCAAAAGAAGAATTAGACCTAACCTATAACACTCAACCAGCAATTTTTTTGGTTAGTTATTCAATTTTTCAAGTGGTTAAAAAAGAATATAATATTGATTTAAACAAAGCAAAATATTGTGCAGGTCATTCTCTTGGAGAGTACTCGGCTTTATCCTGTGCTGGTTATTTAAATTTTTCAGATACAATTAAGATTTTAAGAAAAAGAGGAAATGCAATGCAAAATTCTGTTCCAAAAGGCGAGGGCGGAATGGTTGCTGTTTTAGGATCAACAGTTGAAAATGTAGAAAAAATTTTAAAAGAAAATGTTAATAATTTTACAGCACAAATTGCAAATGATAACTCTGAGGGTCAAATTGTTTTAAGTGGTAAAATAAAAGACTTATTTTTTTTGACTGAAGTTTTGAAAGCTAATAAGATTAAAAATATTAAACTTCCAGTTAGTGCTCCATTTCATTGCAGTTTAATGAGCAATGCAACAAAGATTATGAGTGAAGAACTTAAAAAAATAAATTTCAAACAATCAAACAATATATTGATTTCAAATGTTACAGCTAAAGAAATTTTAAATACAGATGAACTTAAAGATCTATTGATAAAACAAATTGAAAATAGAGTTCGATGGAGAGAGAGTGTAATTAATATGATTAATAAGGGTGTTGATCAATTTATTGAAATAGGTCCTGGAAAAGTTTTATCCGGACTAGTCAAAAGAATTAATAAAGAAGTTACTATAAATGCTATAAATAATGAAACTGATATAGAGAGAATCAAAATATGAAAGATTTAGAAAATAAAAATGTAATTGTAACAGGCGCTTCTGGCGGAATTGGAAATTCTATTGTTGAGAAATTATACAACTGTGGTGCTAAAATTCTAGCCTCAGGTACTAGGATTGAAAAATTAGAAGAACTAAAAAAAAAATATAACAATATTAAAATTTTAAAATTTGATATTTCTCAAAGTGAGAAAATTGAGGATTTTATAGAGAGCGCCACAAAAGAGCTAGGCGGAAACTTAGATTGTATTGTTAATAATGCAGGCGTTACACAAGACAACTTAGCTATTAGAATGAGCATTGATGAATGGAAGAAAGTTATAGACATTAATTTAACTTCAACATTTTTAATGAGTAAGTTTGCTGTAAAAAAAATGCTTAAAAATAAAAGTGGTAAAATTATCAATATCACATCAGTAGTAGGTCATACTGGAAATTTAGGACAGGCAAACTACACAGCCTCTAAAGCAGGTATTGTTGCAATGTCCAAAAGCCTTGCAATTGAATATGCAAAAAAAAATATTAATGTTAATTGTATTTCACCTGGTTTTATCAAAACAGCCATGACAGATAAGATTGATGAGAAATTTAAGGAAGTAATTATATCCAAAATCCCTTCTGCAAGATTAGGTGAGCCAAAAGATATTGCTAATGCTGTTCTTTTTTTAGCCTCAGGTCAGTCAGATTACATTAATGGAGAGACCCTACATGTTAATGGAGGCATGTATATGGCTTGACAAATTAAGTAATTAAACTATTAAGATTTTTATAACCAAAAAGGATCAATATGTCAGATGATGTTTCAAGCAAAGTTAAAAAAATAGTAGCAGATCATTTAGGAATTGATGAAGCAAAAGTTTTAGAAGAGTCTAGTTTTATTGACGATTTAGGTGCGGACAGCTTAGATACTGTTGAATTAGTTATGGCCTTTGAAGAAGAGTTTGGTTCAGAAATTTCTGATAGTGAAGCAGAAAAAATTTTAACAGTAGGTGATGCAGTTAAATTTATTGAAGGCAAAGCTAACTAGAATATAAATGCCCATAATAAATGATGGGGTAATGGTCATTTTATCTTCTCCTTCAGGAGCGGGTAAAACAACCCTAGTGAAACTTTTATCTAAACAAGATAACTTTGAAATTTCGGTTTCTCACACAACGAGAGAACCAAGACCCATTGAGATACCCAATAAAGATTATTACTTCGTCAGCGATGAAGAATTTAAACGACTGATAAAAAATGAAGAATTCCTAGAGTATGCAAAGGTGTTTAATAATTTTTATGGAACGACAAGAACACCAGTAATTGACAATTTAAATAAAGGTAAGAATGTTTTATTTGATATTGATTGGCAAGGTGCTGACCAAATAAAAAATAAAAAACTAGATTACAAACTTATTACATTTTTTTTATTACCCCCTAGCAAAAAAATCTTATTTGAAAGATTATCTAATAGAGACATGAAAGATAAACTTATTGCTGAAGAGAGAATGAAGCAATTTGAACGCGATGTGTTACATTGGATTAATTATGATTATGTAATTGTCAATGACAATATAGAAAGTTGCTATTTAAAAATTCACAATCTTATTAATGCTGAAATAAATAGTGGATCAAAAGATTATGATCCTGAGTATATAAGAAATCATATTGAAAAATTAACCTCTTAGATTCTCATATTCTTTAGCTAGGTTATAATAAATTTCAGGTTTTAAATTTTGAGGCCTTAAATTTAAGTCAATATTATATTTATCTGAAATAACTTTGGCATTTTTAAAAATTTGATTGAATGGTTTTTTGAGCATTTTTCTTCTTTGGCTAAAAAAGACTCTAGTTATCATCTCAAGGCTATCAGCATTATCTAATTCAAAAAAGTTTTGTTTAGGAGTAAATAATAACAATGTACTGTCTATCTTAGGTCTGGGAGAAAAACTTTCTGGTTTTATATCAATTATTTTTTGAATATTAAGCTTCCAATTAGTAAATATTGATAATCTTCCATAGTTGGAAGTATTATATTGTGCAATCATTCTGTCAGCTACTTCTTTTTGAAACATTAAAACCAAATTATTAAACCAAAAGTTTTTATTTAAATTCACTATCCATTTTGAGAGAATTTCTGTAGAAATATTGTATGGTAGGTTGCCAAATACTATCAACTTTTCATTTGAAATCTTATCTTCTGCAATTTTAAGGACATCATCATGAATTATGCTGATTTCATCTTTAAACTTTTTACTCAATAATAAAACTAATTCGTCATCCTTTTCAATAACATAAATTTTTTTTGGATTTCTTTTTAAAATATGTGAAGTTAAGTTACCACTCCCAGGTCCAATTTCTAAAATTTCTTTATCATTAATTTCAACAGTATTAACTATTTGTTCAAGAACCTCGTAATTTATCAAAAAATTTTGACCAAGACTTTTCTTAGCTTTTATCATCTTTGATCTAAAAAATTTAGTGCTTTAGTCATACTAAGAGGGTTTGATAGATTTTTCCCAACCATTTTTTCATTAGGACCATGGTCAGGAGAAACTCTTAAAAAAGGTAAACCCATTGTTATATTAATAGCATCATACTCATATAAAGTTTTAATAGGGGCTAAAACTTGATCATGATACATGCCCAAGATGACATCATAGTTTTTTCTATTGTTTTTAAGAAATATTGTGTCTGCAGGGAGAGGACCTTCTACTTTGTATCTTTTTCTTTTAGATGATTTGATTGCTAAAGAAATAATTTTATCATCTTCATTAAACTTGAGTATACTTTCGCAGTGAGGATTTAAACCTGTAACTCCTATTTTGGGTTTAAAACCCAAGTATTTTATAAAAAAATTGTTTATAATAATTATCTTTTCTTCAATTAATTTTCTTGTAACTCGTTTAGCCACTAGTTTAAGAGGCAAATGAGTTGTTAACGGACATACAGATAATTTTTTATTGTATATCAGCATTGCAATTTTGTTTTGACCAAATCTCTTTGCAACATACTCAGTGACACCTAAATATTTTTTATCAAGGAATTTTTTCTTATTAATGGGTCCATTGAGTAGTTTATTTGTAAAATCGTCTCTTATTAATTTAAAAGCAATATCAAAGCATTTTTTAATATAAGTTTTAGATAATTTAAGATTAACATTAATTATATTAATTTTTTTATTATCCAGGTTAATCTTCTTTAAATTATTAAGCTCTATTAATCTTAAGCTTTTTTTAAAGTTCAATTCCTTCATTTGCTGTTTCAATCTATTTACACAACAAATTAATATTAATGGACTCTTATATTTTTTTAATCGTATTGATTTAAAAAAAATTTCAAAAAAAATACTATTAGGCTCACCAGCTACAATAATAATAGGCTTACTTTTCATTAATAAAATAATTTATTTTAGATTTATCAAAATAGATTCTTGAAAATTGATTTAATTGTTTATTGGTTTCAATTTGTATCAATTTTTTTAATTCTAATTGTTTATCTATTTTGATTTCATTTAATTCTATTTGGTCGATTTTTAATATTAGATAGCTATTAGCAATTTTAATTACATCGGTATATTCTTCAATTTTAATTAGTTTTAATTTTTCTAAAATTGATTCAGATAAGCTATTCTCACTTACCCACCCAAGCTTTCCTCCTAATTTTGAGCTTTCTGAAATACTATAAATGTTAGCTGTATTATTAAATCCTATTTCATTAATACTTAATTTTATTTGACCAACAAGAGTTTCTAGGCTTTGATCTTTATTTTTCTCAAAAAGTATTTCAGATAGAAAAAATTTTTTTTGAGTTTTTTCACTTAAATTATTAACTCTGTTAAGTAATTTTTTTTCATTTATCTTTACTTGCTTGTAGTATTTTTTATAAATTAATTCATTCCATACTAATTCAATTTTTATTTTTTGCTTGATTTGATTTAATGAGTAATTATTTTTTTTTAGTAAATCTTGTTCAAATTCACTTTCATTATTATAATTTAGTTTTAAAAAAAGATTTTTTAATTGTTCGTTAACAAGCAGATTCTCTTTACTAAGATTTGCAAATTTTGTGACTTCTTTTTTTTTTACAACTTCCCTGATTAAAGAATTTAAGGCTAAATCTAAAATTTTATCATAGTTTAGTTGTACAAGACTTGGGTTTAAAATTTTTAAGTATTCACTTTCTTTTTCCACATCATGATTAGTAATTATTTCATCATCAACAGTAGCAAATATATAAATACCTGTATTAGCAAACGAAGAAGTGGTTAAAAAAAATATAATTAGTAAAAATAGTTTTAATTTTTTAATCATTAGTTTTTTAAATCAGGACTACTAGTTTCTCCAAATGGTATAATTGTTAATTTAAAGAAAATGTTTTCTTCCGGTCTAATATCTCTATCGCTATAGTAGTCTTTATTATACTCAATTGATGCTGATAAACAGTCATTTTTATATTGATACATAAAATTATAATATTCGGTTAGGTCAGATGTTTTATTTTCTCTTGTAGAAAACTCTAAGCTATTAGAATTATTTAACGAATATTTTGTTGTATTTGTCAGGTAAGAGTTTTGACCTGTTGAATTGTTTTCATTTAAGTAATCAAAAGTAGTTACAAAATTATTAATTTTTAGATCTGTAATAAAATTTTCATAATTGACATCAGACAAATTATTTTGGATTGATGTATTGTACTTTGTTGAGAGGTAGTTATTTGGGCTATAAGAGATTTCACTGAAAATATTTGATGTTTTTTCACCAATTTGATTAAGCATTGGTAAATCATCATTTTC
>MDTF01016569.1_pt1 | contig 11526 bp, 6 predicted proteins | sample 811191 | NCBI WGS metagenome assembly MDTF01 (sample SAMN05326649, study PRJNA326480) | marine metagenome | isolation source: seawater | place: Southern Ocean | collected 2011
TCCCTCCGGCTTTTCAGGATGAGAGTAGTTTTCGTTCATCGCTGTAATATAATAAAAAATATTCTCATTTTTTTCATGCATCCTTCTTAAGCCTTCCCTAAAAATTACTGCCATCTCATAAGAAAAAGTCGGGTCATAAGAAACGCAATTTGGAATCATAGAAGCTAAAATATGGCTATGGCCATCCTGATGTTGTAAGCCTTCGCCTGCAAGCGTCGTTCTTCCGGCTGTAGCTCCGATTAAGAAGCCCCTAGCTTGTGCATCGCCAGCAGCCCAAGCAAAATCACCAATTCTTTGAAAACCAAACATTGAGTAGAAAATGTAGACAGGTATCATTTCGATATCATGATTTGTATAAGCGGTTGCTGCTGCAATCCAAGAAGACATAGCACCTGCCTCTGTAATTCCCTCTTCTAGCACTTGGCCACTTTTTGTTTCTTTATAAGAACTTAGTTGTTCAGAATCTTCTGGCTCATATTTTTGTCCCTCATGCGCATAAATTCCTATCTTTCTAAAAAAACCCTCCATACCAAAAGTTCTTGCCTCGTCTGGAATAATTGGAACCAATCTAGGTGCAACATTTTTATCTCTAAGTAGATTAGTTAGCATTCGAACAAGGGCCATCGTTGTAGACATTTCTTTATCACCAGTAGATTTCATGAAACTTTCAAAAATGTCTTTAGGTGGAGCTTTGATTGGCTGAGCAAAAGAAGACCTTTCAGGAATAAATCCACCAAGTTGTTTCCTTCTTTCTTTTAAATATTTAATTTCTTCAGATTCTTCAGCAGGTTTATAATACTCAATATTTTTAACCTGTTTATCAGTTAAAGGAACATTAAATCGATCTCTGTAATATAATAAGTCTTTTTCATCTAATTTTTTTTGTTGGTGTGTTGTATTTATACTCTCACCAGATTTACCCATACCGTATCCTTTAACAGTTTTTGCAATAACTACTGTTGGAGAATCTTTGTTTTGCATCGCGGCGCTATAAGCAGAATAAACTTTATGTGGATCATGACCGCCTCTATTAAGTCTCCAAATATCATTATCAGTCATAGATGACACAAGTTCTTTTAGTTCAGGGTATCTACCAAAGAATTTTTCTCTAACATAAGCTCCACCTTTAGCCTTCATTGCTTGATATTCTCCATCCACAACTTCATTCATCCGCTTCATTAGCAGCCCAGTTTTGTCAGCTTTTAAAAGAGGGTCCCAATAAGAGCCCCATATAACTTTTAAAACATTCCACCCAGCACCTCTGAAACTACCTTCTAATTCTTGAATAATTTTCCCATTTCCTCTTACAGGACCATCAAGTCTTTGAAGGTTGCAATTAACTACAAAAATCAAATTATCTAATTTCTCTCTTGCTGCTAAACTAATAGCACCCAATGATTCTGGTTCATCTGTTTCACCATCGCCTAGAAAAACCCAAATTTTCCTACCTTCATCTTTTAACAAACCTCTGTTAATTAAATATTTTAAAAATCTAGCTTGGTATATTGCCATAATAGGACCAAGACCCATCGAGACAGTTGGAAATTGCCAAAATTTTGGCATAAGCCAGGGGTGAGGGTAAGAAGAAAGACCACCAGAATCTACTTCTTGTCTGAATCTATTTAATTGTTTTTCTGAAAGTCTTCCTTCAAGAAATGCACGTGCGTACATACCAGGAGCAGAATGACCTTGAAAATAAACTAAGTCACCGCCAAAATTTTTATTTTTTGCCCTCCAAAAATGATTCATACCCACGTCGTATAAAGTGGCAGCAGATGCAAATGTTCCTATATGCCCGCCAAGCTCGCCACTAATTTTATTAGCTCTTACAACCATAGCAGCAGCATTCCATCTGACGTATGCGCGTATTTTTTTCTCTATATTTTGATCACCTGGAGATTTAACTTCTAATTCTGGTGGGATTGTATTTATGTAAGGAGTTGTTCTAGTATCGGGCAAAACAAGACCAGCAGTATACGCTTGAGATACAACTTTATTTAGAAGGAAACTAGCTCTTGAAGGACCATCATTTTCTATGACAGCATTTAAAGATTCTATCCATTCTTTTGTTTCAAGTGGGTCAACATCATCTTTAGAAAAAGATTGATCAAAAATTTTTTCTACAATTTTTTTTGGATTATTATTTAAAATTTTTTCTTCTTCCTTTTCAACATTTTTTTGTTCTTTTGTAGGCTCTACTTCAATCTTTGTTGTTTTCTCAGAATTAGACGAAGCACTTTGTAGTTTAGCTAGCAGACTACCCTTTGAAACTTTATCTCCAACTTTAACATTCATTTCAAGAATTTCTCCAGCTGTAGGCGATGGAACTTCCACGCTAGATTTATCACTTTCTAGTGTTACAATAGGATCATCTTTATTTATTTTATCACCTGTTTTTACAAGCACTTCAATAACCTCAACACTTTCAAAGTCACCGATGTCTGGAACAGATATATTTTCAGTCATATGTTAAAAATCAAAACGAGTGGAACTTATTAAATATAGCGTAGTTAATAAACAATAAAATTAGAACAAATAACAATAAATTTTAAAAAACAACAGCTTATAGCAGAAATTTCTTTATGTTTTTAATTCTTTCTCTGTCTTTGGGTGCGTTTCAATCATAGTTACTATTAAAGCTAGCACAATAAAGATAAAGGCAGCATTATTAGTAGAAAAAAAACTACCACTAGTTCTAAAGGGAAAAAATTCAAAAAATACAATGCAGAACAAAGGCAAAGACATTTTGTTAAGATCTATTTTTGAATGGAAAAAATATTTATTTTTAAAAATTTTGTAGATTATTAAAAAAAATAGAAAAGTTATTATTGAAAAACCAATCAATCCCAGGTCATCTAAAATTTCAAAATAGTAATTGTGAGGGTGTGAGTTACAGTGCGGACAATTTACTCTATAGGATCTTACACCACCACCAAAAAATTTATTTTTTTTCCAGGTTTTATAAAAACCGTCAATTTCAACAGTATATGGAACACCTACATAGCCAGTATTATCTAATCCAGCTGTTGCTCGCGCCCTTTTGGTGTAAAAATATTCAGTTAAAAGTTCTACAGAATGAAAAAAATTATTAAAATTATCTCTAATAGGTTTACTAGTTTTATAACTTAAACTTAATATTATAGAGACTATTATAATTAATAAAAAAAAATATTTTCTTAATTTTTTCTGTAAAATAAAAATTAAAGAAACAGAAAGAAAAAATATTATTAGAGGCACCCTATTGCCAGATAAAATAATTCCTAAAAAAAATACTGCAAAAAGAAAAATTTGAATTAAAATTAGATTAATTCTTTCTTTAAAAAGAAACGGTAAAAATAAAGCAAACAAACAAAATCTTTGAATATATCCTCCTGCAATTAATTCATCACCAAAGGGACCTGAAAGCTTTCTTGTTGTGACAGGAGAAATTCCAAATATATCTTTACCAAAAGAAAACTGAAAAAAAATATCAAGGCAAACAAAAATTGAAAAAAAAGCACATAAATAAAAAAACCAATCTGATCTAATTAATTGACGTTCTAGTAAAAATCTTAATGCAATATATAAAAAAAAATAACGCAAATAAAAAAATGTTTTTTGTACTATAATAGATGAAAGAGTTTCATTGCCTAGTTTTGCTTCAGAAAAGTTAATTAGGAGAACAATAAAACTATAAATAAAAAAAACAGCTATTAATTTATCAAATAAGTTAAATTTAAAATCTTTAATTTCATCGTAGTAAAAAGTAAAAGTCATTAAAAATAAAATAGTCAAATTGAGATTGATAAATAGGTTTCCTAAAATGAAGCATAAAGGAAACAAGGCGAATATAACGCTTATTACTGTATGTTTATAATTGTTTGAACTAATCATGGAATTGTTTGATAAATTAATAACTAAACTAACATTTTATAGTTATCAATTTCTAAATAATTTACTATAAAGAAATTTACTAAATATGATGTTTACAAACTATTTATACAACAAGAATTTAACGCCCGTAGCTCAAGTGGAATAGAGATCCTAATAGTCTTACCTATATACTCGAATCTAGACATAGGGTTCTGTAAAAAACTTAATCAAGAATCAAGGCATAAGGCTAAAAAAATTATAAAAATTTTCAAATGATTCCTACGTATTATCCTGTATAATTTATTCTTATTTTACGTACCCGTAGTTCAACTGGATAGAATGCCTGATTACGAATCAGGAGGTTACAGGTTCAACTCCTGTCGGGTACAGAAGAAAATATTTAATCTTTATTTGTTCGGGGAAGCAATAGAATCAATTCCTGTGTCTCCACCGTCTGTTACTACTTTTTTGTTCTTGGTGAAGAATGTTTTCTTTTCTAATCTTGACACATATTTAAAATAAAATTTTATATGGTGTCCAAATGTTAGAATTATTCCTTTGAATGAAGATTGACTCAGATACTTGTATCCATAAAAAGCAAAATAAATCCATGTGTAAATAAATTGAAAAGGTAGAGAAATAAGAAAATTAGTAAAAGGTCTAAGGAATGGAAATTGTACTATTATACTAAAAAGTTTATGAAAATTATCGATTTTTCTTTTTTCCATTTTATCATACTTTAAGTTAGTACCAGTTTTATTTGATATACTTGTCTTCTCATAGTCGTCGTCAAAGTAACCAATTCTTTTTGCTAATGTACCTATTTCAGTTCCTGGGTATGGATATAAAATCGAAGACCATGCAAAATACGGTTTTAATTTAATGTTAAAATCTAAAGTTTTATAATCCACTTCAGTAGGATTTTCTACTGGTAGACCAATTAAATTTTGAGTCATAAGTTTAACTTTATTTTTTTTAAGAATTCTTGCAGACTCAATTATTCTTTCATTCGTAGTATTTCTTTTTAAAACTGTTCTTGCAGTTTCATTATCGCCACATTCGATACCCATTGCTACGTGGGTACAATTCATTTTTTGTAAAAGAAATCCCGTGTGTTCTGTTACTGTTTCGGGTCTTACATTGCAAAAAAGAGGAAGGCCAATTTCTTTAGGGTATTTTTCTGCAAATTCTTCAAGCCATCCTTTTGGTTTTAAAAGAAAAATATCATCATCAATATTTACACGGTCCATAAAATAATTTTCTTTAACTTCTTTTATTTCAGCTATCATACTATCTACAGATCTAGATCTTATCATGTCACCCTTACCTTTTGTTAAGGCGTTATAAGCATGATTAAAACAGTAAGTACATTTGTATGGGCATCCTCTTGTTGCCATAAATAGTTTAGTACCTCTGGCTCGTAGAGAATCATCAACATCATACATTAAGGCTCTGTCTGGTCTTGGTGGTTCGTCAAGATTGTTAACCAAATCTCCGATTGGATTTTTTACAATGCTTCCGTCCTCTTTTTTAAACCAAAAATTTTTAGTAGCATAAAAATCTTCATTGTTTTCTAATTTTTCAATTAATTCCAAAAAATAAATTTCACCTTCACCACGACAAATAGCATCAACATATTTTTTTTCAATCATGTCTGGGCTATAAGTGGGATGAGGACCTCCAAAAACTGAAAGAGCATCATGATGATTTCTTACCATTTCGTTTAATTCCATATGATAAATATGTTCGCCAGTCATAGTGCTGTATGCAAGAATACTAGAATTATAAAGTTTCACTTCTCTTATAATTTGTTCTTCGGTTAATTCTTCGGTTAAAGTTAGCCTAACTCCATGTCCTTTATTTTTTAAGGAGCTTGACAAGGTCATTATGCCAAGTCTTTCATACATACCTGTATTTTTTAGAAGAAAATGTATTCTCATAAGCTTTTAATCTTAAATTTTTTGTATTATTTATACAAGACACATAAATATTGTTAAAAACGCTGAATGTACAACTAAATTACTTGAAATTTACGTTTTTTAAAAAAAAACAACAAAATTACGCGGTATAAGGAAATGTTAATTTATAATTCTGGCGGGATTTAGGTGATTCAATTCAATTATCTTCTTTAGTGCTCTCATTGAAGAATTATTTTAACAATTGTACTTTTTGATATCTAGAAGCTCATCAGAATAATTTTAATAGAGAGTTAAAAGATTACAACATACATTTAGAAAATATCGATTTAGATCTTAGGTATTTCGAGAACTCTTTGGGAACCCCAATAGTCGTGAATATTAGAGCAACTCTTCATAACGTCATTTTCTACTTTCTATTGAAAAGACTGAGTGAATCGCTTATGTGTAGAGAGCACTTGTTTAGAGCTCTTGACTACAGACTAAGAGCCTCTGGGTTCAAATCCTAGCAGGCGCACAAAAATGAAAAAAAACTTATTTATAAATATTTATTCTGTTCTAGTCTTTTCTTTGTTATCGAGAATTATAGCATCATTATATTTGTCTGATACGACAATTGATATGGAATGGGGAAAATTAATTCACAATTTGTCTAATCATGGAGTATTAGGCATTAACGTCTATGATGGCATCTCAGTAAAACATGCTTATGCTCAATTAAATGAAAAAGTTTTACCAAGCGTATTTATGCCACCTTTATACGCATATTTTATATACTTTATAAAAATTATTTCACAAAGCTTTTTAGAATTGGTCAAAATAGTTATAGCGATTCAGATTATTATAAGTTTATTATCAGCTTACATTTTTTTTAAGATTTCAACAAAATTTATTGAAAAAAAATATTCAATTCTTTTAACGGCAATTTTTAGTTTATATCCTGCTAATATATTGGCCTCGGTTCAAATATCCTCAATAACGCTACAAATTTTTTTATTATTAACTTATTTTTATTTCTTTATAGAATTTTCAAAAAAAAAAACTTACTTAGATTTGTTTTTTTTTTCAATAGTTGCAGGCTTTTTAATTTTGATAAGAGGTGAATTTTTTATTTTTAATATCTTAACTCTTGTTTATTTTTTATATCCTTTAAAAATTAAAATTAAAAAAATATTAATTTCTATTTTTTTAACAATTATTCTTATTTCTCCTTATTTAATTAGAAATTATAATAATTTTAACACTATAGTATTGACAAAATCATTTGGCTATAATCTCCTAAAAGGAAATAATCCAGAGGCGCCAGCAGAAGGTAATTCTTACTTTATAGAAAAAAAATTTGAAAAATCAAAGATTCCGATTAAAATAGACAATCGGTATGAAATTAATTTAGATAATTTTTATAAAACAAAAGCTATAGAACTTATAAGCAATGAACCAATGAGATATCTAAAACTCTATTTCGTAAAAGTAATTTCATTTACTTTTTTAGATTTTAATTCAAAATACCCAAACTACTATAATTTAGCACACATAGTGCCTAAGATTGTATTGTCATTTTTTGCCTTACTTGGAGCAATAGTTTCATTGAAACAAAAGAGTTTTTTTCAATACATAAGTTTATTTTATTTTGGACATATTTTTTTTTTCTCATTATTTTTTATCCTGCCAAGATACAGTATAATGCTGCTGCCTGTGCATTTAATATTAGTCTTAAGTTTAATAATTTTTTTCTATAAAAAAAAATATAAATAAATATTATTTAAAATATTTTTTAAGTATTAACTTATTTGATGTAAGCCAATTATTTATATCTCGTAATATTGTGTCTATATTTTTTTTCGGTTCCCATTTATAAAACTTTTTAATTTTTTTATTGTCTGTTACATAGTAAGGAATATCATAGATTGAAGTTTTTTTAATTTTTGTGAGAGTAACTTTATTTTTTGTGATAATCTTACATCTGTCATTTAAATCTTGCAAAGATAGCGAGTTTTTTAAACCACCTCCAATATTAAATAATTCATTTTTAATTTTAGAAAATTTTTTTATTTGTATTAAAATTATTTCGCAAACATCATCTATGTGAATTATGTCTCTAACTTGATTTCCGTGACCACCGAAACCAATAAATGATAATTTTTTTTTATTCAAATATTTACTAAGCCATAGCGTAATAAAGCCTTGATCCTGTTTTCCAAACTGCCAAGGTCCAGAAATAACGCCAAATCTGTTAATAATATATTTGATATTATTACTATAATTAAATTCTTTTATTAAATCTTCAGAGCATAGTTTACTCGATCCATAAAGAGATTTTGGTAGAGAAGTTTCAAATTTTTCATCAATTTGGAAATTGATATTTATTCTATTTTTTATATTGTGAAATTTAACTAAGTTTCTTAAATTTTTAATAGAATAGACTCTACTAGTTGATAGAAAAATTATACTTGCTTTATCGACAACACATTTTTTTAATAAATTATAAGTTCCAATTAAATTGGTATTTATTAATCTATCAGGATCTTTGCCAGATGCTTCGATCGCAGGTTCGGCACAACAGTCTATAACTAAATCAACTTTATCTAGCTTTGCAATTTTATCATAATCTTTAACATCAATTTTGTGATTTTTTATATTATGGTTTTTTAACCTTTTTTGATTAACCTCGGATCCTTTCCGAAACAAGTTATCTAAACTTATAATTTTTGATTTTTTAAGTTTTTTTTTTAAGAAAATAGCCAGATTTGACCCAACAAAGCCACACCCACCTGTAATTAATATACGCATGTAATATATTAAATATCATATTAATGTTATAAAAAAAAAAAAATATGCTTTCAATCCTATTACCAGTTAGAAATGAATACGAAAACTTAGATATAATTGAAAAAATCTTTAGCGAGAACTTAGGTGAAATCAACTACGAAGCGATCTTAATTAATGATTTTAGTACAGACAACACGCTTCAAAAGGCAAACGAAATAAGTAATAAAAACAAAAATTTTAAAGTAATAAACAACTCCAATAAAGGCCTAGGCGGAGCCATGAACCTAGGTATATTAGAATCCAAAGGTGATTTTGTTTGTATAGTAATGGCAGATTTATCTGACGATATAAGTGATTTAAAAAAGTACTATGAATTAATAACGAAAGAAAATCTCGATGCTGTATTTGGATCAAGATTTTTAAAAAATTCAAAAGTTATTAACTACCCCAAAAGAAAACTCTTATTAAATCGAATTTTTAATTTGTGTGTCAAAATTCTTTTTCTAAATAATTACAACGATTACACAAATGCGTTTAAGATATATAAATCGAGTGTGCTTAAAAGTTTTTTACCTTTAGTTTCTGAAAGTTTTAACGTATTTTTAGAAATGCCGCTTAAAGCAATTTCTAGAGGATATAATTTTAAAGTTATACCAATTAACTGGACCTCAAGAAAGAAAGGTAAAGCAAAATTTAATATTAAAGAATTGAGAGCAAAATATTTATTTACATTAATTTATTGTTTTATAGAAAAAATTTTATTAAAGAAAAAAAAATAACTATAAAAACTATCTTTTCAAAAAAACTTATTTATTTTTATATTACGAATATTAATTAGCCTATTTATAATTTATAAGTATGAAAAAAATAAAATTATTGACCCTAAAAAGATTCTATAGACAACAAATACTCTCAAGCTAAATTTTTTTATGTAATATAAAAAAAATTTGATTGTTAAATATGAAAAAATAAATGATAGTAATATTCCCAGACAATTTAACAAAGAAATTTCTAGATTATTTTTTATTACTAAATTTTGTAGGTTGTAAAAACTAACAGCTGCTAAAGTTGGTATAGAAATTAAAAATGAAATTTTTGCAGAATCAACTCTATTATAATTTAAAAATCTTGCAGCGGTAATGGTTATACCCGACCTACTGACACCCGGTATTAAAGACATGATCTGAAATAATCCTATATACAAAGCATGTTTATATTGAAAATTTTTAATAGTTATTTTTTTTATTTTTACTAAATCACTAACATAGAGCAATAAACCAAAAATAATTGTAGTCCACCCTATTACTTTATAGCTTCTTAAGAAATCAATTAAATTTAATTTTACTAAAAAAAAACCAAATAATATTACCGGTATCGAACTAAGTATTATTTTAAAGAACAGAATTTTATTATTAATAAAATCTTGAAGATCTTTTCTAAAATAAAAAATTATTGCCAACAAAGAGCCTATGTGAAGGCTTATATCTAAGGTTAAGTTTTGATTTAAAAAATTAAAATATTTTGACACTAAAATTAAGTGTGCTGAAGAACTTATAGGCAGAAACTCTGTTACACCTTGAATTACGGATAAAAAAATTACTTCAACCATTTAGCAAAACATATAAGTCTTTTTAAATTTTATTGATATGCATATTTAGTATGCAATAAAAACATGAGAAAAAGCTCAATTTATTAATATTTATGTCAATGACATTTACCTATTAAATCTTACAATTTAGAATTTATTAAGTAAGCTAAGGGAACCATGACAAAAAAAATGTTACAATTTACAAAACTCAGCCAAGCCACGCCAGTTAAAAGGAGCGAGAAAGAGAGAAAAAAAGATTTTCACGAAATTTATAAAGAATATATTAACGAAAAAGCACAAGAGCAATCAAGCAGATGCTCACAATGTGGAGTACCATTTTGCCAAGTTCATTGCCCACTTCACAACAATATTCCTGACTGGTTAAAATTAACAGCAGAAGGAAGACTCCAAGAAGCCTATGAGCTTTCACAAAGTACAAATAATATGCCCGAAGTTTGTGGTCGAATATGTCCACAGGACAGGCTCTGCGAAGGTAATTGTGTAATAGAACAATCTGGACATGGCACAGTAACAATAGGATCGATTGAAAAATATATTACAGATACAGCCTGGGAAAACAATTGGGTAAAACCATTAAAAGTTAAGAAAGAAATAAATCAATCTATAGGAATTATAGGTGCTGGACCTGCAGGATTAGCCTGTGCAGACGAATTAAGAAAAAAAGGATATCAAATTACAGTTTATGATAGATATGATAGACCGGGTGGTTTGTTAATATATGGAATACCAAATTTTAAATTAGAAAAATTTGTAGTTGAAAGAAGAACAAAACTTTTAAAAGAAAGTGGAATTAAATTTATTCAAAATTTTGAAATTGGTAAAAATAAAAGTTTAAGTGAGTTAAAAAAAAATCATGATGCTATTCTAATTGCAACAGGTGTTTACAAGCCCAGAGAAATAGAAATTCCAGGAAGTAATTTAAAAAATATTTTCCCTGCTATGGATTTTTTAACAGCATCAAACAGAAAAGGTCTAGGAGACAAAGTTAAACTTTTTGACAACGGTACATTAAACGCTCAAAACAAAAATGTCGTTGTCATTGGTGGTGGAGATACTGCTATGGACTGTGTAAGAACAGCAACACGTCAAAAAGCAAAATCAGTTAAATGTTTGTACCGAAGAGACAGAGAAAATATGCCTGGTTCCGCCAGAGAAGTTGCTAATGCGATAGAAGAAGGTGTTGAATTTATTTGGTTATCTGGTCCAAAAAAATTTATTGGAGATGAACATGTTGCAGAAGTTCAGATCAATAAGATGATTCTTGGATCGGCAGATTCATCAGGTAGAAGAAAACCTGAAATTCAAGAAAACTCAGAGTACAATATTAAAGCTGATATTGTAATTAAGTCTTTAGGTTTCGATCCAGAAAATCTTCCAGAA
>MDTF01010013.1_pt1 | contig 11525 bp, 4 predicted proteins | sample 811191 | NCBI WGS metagenome assembly MDTF01 (sample SAMN05326649, study PRJNA326480) | marine metagenome | isolation source: seawater | place: Southern Ocean | collected 2011
CATTAACTAAATAACTTGGTAGATAAACGATTTTTTCTAAAAAATGTTTATGATTCTTTTTAGGAATCATGATTGGATCCGCAATCAAATAATCATAATAATCAGCGCCCATAGTTCCTAAAAACATATAAGTCAACTGAATGGGGGCCGCTGACATTGCAAATACTCTAGGCCTAGAATTTCCAGAAAACCCTCCCAAGTCAACCGCAATATCAATCTCAAATGATCTGGCAAGAAGGGCAACTTCTTGATCTGACTTATTAAATACATCATGAAAATGATCAACACCTGACTTAATTCGAAGATTCATATAATCTTTGGAGTCCTTGCTAAGTGAAAATGCATGGATTTCAAATTGATTACGATCGTGCACTTCATAAAGTTCAGCAGTTAAATACGCTACAGGATGGATTTTAAAATCTCCAGAAAAATAACCAATTCGAATTTTTTTATGTTTTGGGTAAGGCGTTATTTCACACAAAGTATAATTCTTGGGATAGTGATAATTAGTGAATATTTCTGAAGCCTTTCTATGAAGGGCGGGATCATCAATCAACCCCATTAGGTTAAATGGACCAATAACTTTTTCGTTATTATTAATTCTATCCCTTAATTCTTTAAGTTGACTTGAAAAATCATCCCAGATACAAAGATTCATTTTATGATTTAATAAAGTCCCAAATAGAAAATCCATATCTGGTTTTATCGCAAATGCACGCTCGTAATATAAAAGCGCCTTATCTCTTTGTTTAAGTTTTTTAAAAACATTCCCAAGGCTATTGTGTGCTTCGGCAAAATCTGGTTTAATTTCTATTGCTTTTTCAAAACACTTAACTCCGTCTTTCACTTGTCCAATAATAATAAGAACATTACCAAGACTATTGTGTGCTTCTGCATAATTAGGGTTAATGGAAAGTGCCTGCTCATAGCATTCAATTGCTAAATCCATTTGACCCAGTAAAGTAAAACAACTACCAAGATTATTATGCGCTTCAGCATAGTCTGATTTAATAGTGATTGCATTCTTAAGGCTTATCACTGCGTCATCTAATAGTCTAAGCTGCTTTAGAGCTACACCAAGATTATAATGTACCTCAGAAAGCTTTGGATTAATCTCTTTTGCCCTTTTGTAACTTTTAACAGCGTTTTCTAGCTGCTTAAGATCTTTAAAAACATTACCTAGATTATTATGCGCCTCAGCAAAGTTTGGCTTAATCTCTATTGCCCTTTTGTAACTTTTAACAGCGTCATCTAATTGCTTAAGCTCTTTAAAAACATTACCTAGGTTATTATGAGCATCAGCAAAGTTTGGATTCAGAGTTATTGCTTTTTCATAACATTGAATAGCTTCATCAAGCTGGCCGAGGCTTTTAAGTATGATAGCAAGATTGTAATACGCATCAACATAGTTTGAATCTATTGCTATTGACTGCTTTAAGCTTTTAATTGCAGCATCTAACTTTCCAAGATCCTTTAAAGTAATCCCAAGATTTTTATGTGCTTCAGCGTAATCTGATTTAATACCAACTGCTTTTTCAAACATTCTTACAGCGACTTCTTGTTGTCCCAATGCCTTATAGCAAGCACCCACAAGATTAAACAAAAAGGGAACATTAGGATAAGAAGTATTTAAAAAATTTATTTGATCTATAGCCTCTTGATACTGGCCACTTGAATAGAGCTCTATAACAGAGTCAATCTGCTTCTTTGAAAGAGCTGATTGATGATTTGAGCTTGTCATTTACTACCCCACATAAATATGATCAGGTTCTAATCCTTGATGATATCTTTCATACATCGTTTTATAGGCAGACTCCAGACTCTTTGTAAACAAAGAGGTGTTATAAAGCGGGGCTGAAGTCAAGTTGCTTATTAGCTTGTCTTTAATGATTTTCAATTTGTCTGGATTTTTTGCAAGTTCAATAGCAAGCGCTTCATACTCTTCTGGGGTCGAGGTAATAAGCTCAGGGAGATTAAGTGCATTAAGAATACTTGCTCCCATTCTTGCCTGATAAGACTTTCCCTTTAAGGTGAGCATCGGAAGCCCCATTCGAAGGGCGTCACTGGCCGTCGTTCCAGCATTGTATGGGTGCGTGTCCAAAAACAAATCAGCAACTCGATATCGCGCTAAATACTCAGACCTAGGAATACTATTAGCAAAAATAAGCCTGTCAGAATCAACCCCCCTTTTAGTGATCTCTTTGAATAAATTTGTTTTTGATAATTCATTATTTGCATAAATAATCAAGATACTACCTTCAACACTTTTAAGAATACGCGCCCAACTATCAAAGACGTCAGGAGTGAATTTATAAGTATTATTAAAGCAGCAAAACACAAACCCCTCTTCAGGAAGCCCCACCTCTTGTCGAGAAAGAGTTATTTTTGGAGGCATCTCTGTTGAATCATTAACTTGGAAACTTGGTAAATAAATAATTTTTTCTGAATAATATTTTTGACTCTTTTCAGGAATCATAACTGAATCTGCAATCAAATAATCATAGTAATCAGCACCCATCGTTCCAAGATAACCAATATAGCTCAGTTGAATTGGGGCTGCTGACATTGCAAAGACATCCGTTCTAGCCTCTGCAGTAAGGCCGCCCAAGTCCACTACAATATCAATCTCTAAGGACCGTGCTAGTAATACAATCTCCTTATGTGACATTGTATTCACATCATGAAAATGATCTACTCCAGCTTTGATACGATGATTTATTTCATCGTTTGTATCTGGGCCAAAAGAGAACGCATGTATTTCAAAGTGATTTCGATTATGCAATTCATAAAGTTCAGCAGTTAGAAATCCTACAGGATGATTTCTAAAATCTGCAGAAAAATAACCGATACAAATTTTTTTATGTTTAGAATAAAAATCGATTGCAGGTAATATATTAATTTTAGGATGGTCACTATTTATTCTCAGCTCTTGTGCCTTCCTTTGAAGGGCTGGATCATCAATTAACCCCATCAGGTGAAATGGCTCGATCACGTTTTCATTATTAATAATTTTTTGACTTACATCGCCTATAAGACTTTTTAACTCGTCCCAATTGCAACAATTCATCTTGGTATTTAAAATACTACCCATTAGATAATCTAAATTAGGCTTAATAGTCAGTGCCTTTTCATATGAAAGGATGGCCTCTTGATATCGATGAAGCTTACATAACGTATGTCCAAGATTATTATAGGGAGAAGCTAGTTCAGGCTGAATAGCAACTGCATCATGATAACACTGGATTGCATCATCTAATAATTCTAACTCGTCAAAAGCGATTCCTAAATTATTATGAGTATCGGCATCATTTGGATTAATATTTAATGCTTTTTTATAAGAATCAATTGCCTGATGAATTTGACCCAGTTTTTTAAGCACAACTCCAAGATTATTATATGCATCAGCGTAATCTTCATTTATAGTCAGTGCTTTTTTATAAGACTCAGCCGATTTCTCTAGGTAACCTATTTTATTATATGTAACGCCGAGATTATTATATGCCTCAGCATAATTTGGATCGATAGCTATTGCTCTTTCATAGTTTTTAACCGCATCATCAAATTCACCAAGATCATTCAAAACTACCCCAAGATTATTAAGCGAATCAATATAATTTGGATTATAGGTAAGTGCCCTTATATAAGATTTTTCAGCATCTTTAAGGCGATCAAGTTCTTTATATGCATTACCCAAATTATTATGTAAAGCAGGATAATTTGGATTAATTGCTAAAGCCTTTTGATAAGAATTAACAGCATTATCTAGTTGACCAAGTTCTTTATATGTATTACCCAAATTATTATGTGCTTCTGAAAAATCAGGTTTAAGTTCTATAGCCTTTTGATATTCTTTAACCGCGTTATCAAGCTGACCAAGATCAAATAAAACGACACCATGACTAAAATGAGCTTCGACATAGTTTGGTTTATGAAAAATAGCTTTTTCATAACTATTTATTGCTTCATCTAGCCGACCAAGCTCTTGAAATACATTGCCAAGGTTGTTATGGGCTTCTGCATAATCAGGGTCAATTTCTATTGATCTCTCATAACTTTTAACAGGACCATCCAAATGCCCAAAACCTTGAAGAGTCAACTCATGAAGAGTATTTCCTAGATTATAATGCGCTTTGGCATAATCAGGCTTTATAGCTATCGCTCTCTCATAGCTTTTAACTGCAGAGCCTAATTCCCCTAGGCCTCCATAGCAAGCACCAGTTATATTATGCAGCAATGAATCTTTATGGTAAATCTTAGTTAGCGCTTTCACTGCTTCTAGTGCTTTCTGTAGCTCGCCATTCGCAAATAGAGCAATTACAGCATTAATTTCTGTTTGGTACTGATGATCATTTGCTTCTTTCATTTATTCTTCAACATAAATATGATCAGGCTCTAATCCTTCAAGGTATCTTTCATAAATCATTGTATATGCTGACTCAACATTTTTTGTAAACAAAGAAGTGTCATAAAGTGGAGCTGTAGAAAAATTATCTAGTAATTTTTCTTTAATGATTTTCAATTTGTCTGGATTTGTAGCAAGTTCAATTGCAAGCGCTTCATACTCTTCTGGTGAAGAGGTAATAAGTTCAGGAAGATTAAGTGCGCGTATTATTCCTGATGCCTCCATACTACTAAAGGAATTGCCTGTGCAGGTTAAAACTGGCAATCCCATTCGAAGGGCATCACTGGCAGTCGTCCCAGCATTAAATGGCCGCGTGTCCAAAAACAAATCAGCAACCCGATATCGTGCTAAATATTCAGGCCTCTTTAAGCGCTCACTAAAAAAAAGCCTTGCAGGGTCAACACCTCTCTGAATAATTTCTTTAGATAAATTTATTTTTGCTAATTCATCATCCGCATAAATAATTAATACACTGCCTCCAACGCTTTGAAGGATCCGCGCCCAACTATCAAAAACGTCAGGAGTGAATTTATAGCTGTTGTTAAAACAGCAAAAAACAAAACCCTCTTCAGGAAGCCCAAGCTCTTTACGAGTAAGAGTAACTTTGGGTGGTAACTCTGTTGAATCATTAACTAAATAACTTGGTAGATAAACGATTTTTTCTAAAAAATGTTTATGATTCTTTTTAGGAATCATTGATTGGCCTGCTATCAAATAATCATAATAATCAGCGCCCATAGTACCTAAAAACATATAAATCACCTGAATGGGGGCCGCTGACATTGCAAATACCTCCGGTCTAGAATGTGCAGTATGACCTCCTAAGTCAACAGCAATATCAATCTCAAATGATCTGGCAAGAAGAGCAACTTCTTGATCTGACATAGAATGTACATCATGAAAGCTATCAACTCCAGCTTTGATGCGAAGATTCATCTCATCTTTTGTATCCTGGCCAAAAGAAAATGCATGAATTTCAAATTGATTACGATCGTGCACTTCATAAAGTTCAGCAGTTAAATAACCTATTGGATGCTCTCTAAAGTCTGCAGAAAAGTAGCCAATACGAATCTTTTTATGTTTAGAGTAACGATCAATTTTGGGCAAAATATCATTTCTAGGCTGATGATTAATTATTCTTATTTCACTGACTTTTCTTTGAAGAGCAGGATCATCAATCAAACTGAATAAGGTAAATGGATCAATAACTTTTTCGTTATTATTGATACTATTTATTAGCTCATCTAGTAAATCTGATAATCCTTCCCAGTTGCAAGAATTCATTTTAGCGCTTAATATACTGCCCAAGACATACTCTAGATCATGCTGAATAGCTTTTGCATACTCATAACTTTTAAGCGCATCTTCAAGTTGGCCAAGGTCTTTAAAAACATTACCAAGGTTATTATGCGCTTCAGCATAACTTGGATTAATCTGAATTGCCTTCTGGTAGCATCTAAGTGCATTATCAAGTTGATTAAGATCTTTGAAAACACTCCCAAAATTATTATGTGCCTCAGCAAAGTCAGGATTAATCTCTATTGCTTTCTTGTAACTTTTAATAGCATTATCTGGCTGCTTAAAATCTTTAAAAACATTGCCAAGATTATTATGCGCATCAGCATAATCTGGTCTAATAGCTATTGCCTTCTTAAAACTTTTAGCCGCATCATCTAGCTGTTTAAGATCTTTAAAAACATTACCAAGGTTATTATGCGCTTCAGCAAAGTTTGGATTAATCTCTATTGCCCTCTTGTAACTTTTAACAGCATCATCTAGCTGGTCGAGACTTTTAAATGTAATGGCAAGATTGTAATGTGCATCAACATATTCTGGCTCGATTTCTATGGCTCTCTTTAAGGCCTTAAATGCTTCATTAAAACGCTCAAGTTCAAAAAAAGTAGTCCCTAAATTATTATGTGATTCAGGGTAATCTGGATTATAAATGAGTGCATTTTTATAAGATTTTAATGCATCATCTAGCTGACCAATTTCTTTATAAGCACTGCCTAAATTATTATGTAAAGCAGGATAATCTGGATTAATTTCTAATGCCTTTTGATAAGACTCAATTGCTTCATCATGCCGACCAAGAGCTTTAAAAGTATTACCTAGATTATTGTATGCCTCTGAAATATTTGGATTAATTTCTAATGCTTTTTGATAGGATTCAACAGCCTCATCAAGTTGCCCAAGCTCTTTAAAGACATTTCCTAAATTATTATAGGCTTCTGAAAAATCTGGTTTAATTTCTAATGCTATTTGATATGAGTGAATCGCGCTATTCAGTCGACCCAACCGCTCTAAACCAAAACCAATTCTATTATGAGCTTCAGCTAAATCTGGCTGAATAGCAACTGCTTTTTCCAAATACTCAATCATTGTATTCCATTGCTCAAGCTCTTGAAACGTAATACCAAGACTAAAATATGCCTCAAAATAGTTTGGATTAACAATAAGTGCTTTTTTATAACTTTTAATAGCCTCATCAAGTTGGCCACTCTCTCTAAGAACGTTACCAAGATTATTGTGTGCTTCTGCATAATCTGGGTCAATTACAAGTGATTTCTCATAATTCTTAATAGAATCAACATATTGATGGAGCTCATGATGTGCAGCACCTAAATTATAAAGTGCCTTAGAATAATCAGGTCTAATTGCTATTGCCTTATCATAGTAATTAACTGCAGAGTCCAGTTGACCTAATCCTGAGTAGCAAGCTCCCGTTATGTTATGTAATAATGAGTCTTCAGGAAAACTCTCAGTTAATAATACAACTGCATCTAATGCTTCCTGAAACTTACCATTTGAGAAAAGAGCAATGACAGAATTAATTTCTGATTGTGATGGTTCTTTTATTAGCATAATTTATTTTCTATTGATAGCTTAATCCTTTAATTAATGGTTGTAAATAAGTTTCATATTTTTTCCATACTTCTGAGCTTCCTTGATACATCTTTTGTCTAACTTGCATTGAGCTAGTTGTTTTGACAGCTGAAGTATTTTTATGAAAATTTAGGCAATTCTCATCCCAATCTAAATCACAATATTTTAATATATTTCGAGTCTCTACTTCTTGATCATCAGTAAGTTTCTCATAACAAACATCATATATTTGATTAGGAAATAACTTATTCCAAAAAATCATAAGTTCTTTATAAAGTAAATAATAGTGAGCTAAATCTTCTTGATTAAACGAATAAGCATTTCCATTAAAAAAAGATTTATAGATTGACCAGCTAGTTGCCATTGGATCTCTTTTCATATGAAGAATTTTTGCCTCAGGAAAGGCCTTTAAAATGAATCCAATATAGCGAAAGTTTAAAGGCATTTTGTCTACAATTACACTTTGCTTGACATTTAAACTAATAAGTGAATCCCTGTATTGCTCTCGAATTGATAATAAATCTTTTTCTAAAAAACCACTTTCATTTTTGTTGTTATTTTCTCTTATAAATGGAAAGACGGACTTGTTTAAATTATTTAATTCTCCAGCACCATGAACTTCAACATGACTATCAAGAATTTGATGGACTAAAGATGTTCCAGAGCGAGGCATTCCAACAATAAAAATTGGCCTTAAAGAGCTTAACTTAGATGGTTTTTTATTTAAATTAGAGGGTGGAGGATTAAATGCCTCTTTAATTCTTGAAAATAATTTTATATCTCTTTCGTTAGAATAATTTAATTCTTTTTTACGAAGGTTATTGGCCTCTTCTAAAAACTTAAATTGCTCGTCATGATTCCCCATATCTTCATTAGCTTTAGCTAAAGCAAAATTTAAATTTATACGATCAGTCATATCTAAATCACTCCTACAAAGGAAAGAGAGCATTTTGGCAACCTTGGGGTCATTTTTTTTGTATTTTTTAACTTGACTTAAGTGATAATTTGCCGCACCCCACTCAGGCTTAATATCTAATGTCCTTTCAATATTTTTAAGAAACCCACTCTTATCACCAACATCTTTAAGCAACAAGGCAAGGTTAAAATATGCTTTTGCATAGTTTGGATTATGAATTAATGCTTGCTCAAAACTCTTTATGGCACTTGCTACTCTTCCATAATCATTTAAAGACCTTCCAAGATTATAATGCGCCTCTGAAAAGTCATGCTTGTATGCTATTGCCCATTCTAAGCTTTCAATCGATTTTTGGAGCCTACCTAGCTCATAAAGTGAGGTTCCAAGATTGTTATAAGCCTCAGGATAATTTGGAGTAATTGCTACAGCCTTTGTGTAACTTCTAACTGCTGCCTCTAGATTATCTGAAGCCTGTTGAATAACTCCAAGATTAAAATGAGCTTCTGAATACTCAGGATTTATAGAAATTGCTGTTTCAAACATCTTAGCAGCTCCATCTAATTGACCTAACTCTTTATAACAAGCACCAATAAGATTAAAAAGTAAAGGCTCATTAGGATACTGATCGTTTAACCCTTTAATTTTGTCTACAGCTTCTTTAAACTTTCCATTTGCATAAAGAGAGAGAATAACTTGAGCTTTTTCTTTTGGAAATGAAGGTTGATTGTTTGTCATTTTTTTAACTCTCCCTCTTAGAATAAACCAATTCTTTGAAATTTTTCCACAGGAGCTAAAAGTCGCTGGATTTTTGTTGTCATATATGAGACTGTATTAAAACTTGCTATTTCAGTTAATATCAATTTTAAACTAGGTTTTTAATGGTTAATCCCTATTTATAATTTATATTAATTTAGCAATCCTTAAATCAAAAGTTTAATAAAATAGATATAAATCCTTCTATATTAAATTTATTAATTAAAGTTCAAATATTTTCAGTATTACATAAAAATATTTTAGTATACTCACTAACTTAGAATAACTCTGGCAACCAATAATTAATATCTTAAAATGACATTAAAAACCCAGCGACTTTTAGCTCGTGCGAAAAAACTTACAAAAAAAGGGCAGTTAGATGAATCTCAAAAAATTTATTCATCGATTCTTAAATCTTTTCCAAAAAACCAAGAAGCAAAAAAAGAATTATCAATATTAGGCCTAAGAAAACCATTAAACCCTTCACAAAAACAATTAGATGAAGTTATCCATTTATACTCTTCGGGACTAATACAAAATGCGTTAACTGAGAATCAACTTCTAATAGAAAGTTTTCCTAATAATCCATTGCTACTGAATATTAATGGGGTATGTTATAGTCTAATAGGCCCTATTGAATCTGCAATAAATAGTTTTGAAAAAGCAATAGCACTTAATCCAAACTATGTAGAAGCATATTATAATCTTGGAGCTGCATACCAACAAATTCATAAACTCGAGAATGCGGCTGAATCTTACGAAAAAGCGATATCTCTCAAACATGCTTATCCTGAAGCTCATAATAATTTAGGGATTATTATGCTAGAGCTTAAACAGCTAGATATGGCAGTTAAAAGTCTTGAATGGGCAGTTGCCTATAACTCAGATTATGCTGAAGCTTACAATAACCTTGGTGCAGTATATCAAGAGTTTAATGAATTTAATGAAGCTATAAAACAATATAAAAAAGCAGTAACTATTAATCCGAGATTCGCCCAAGCATTTAATAATCTAGGCTCTTCATATGAAATTATTGGTCTTAAAGATGAGGCATTAATTCATTATGAAAAAGCAATAGCTTGTAACCCAAACTTTGCTGAAGCATATCGAAATTTAAGCAATATAAAGAAATACAATGAAAAAGACCCTCAAATTCATCATATGCAATCACTTAATTCTAGGAATGATATAACTCTTTCTGATAAAGTGCAGTTAAACTTTGCCTTAGCAAAAGTAAACGAGAATCTAGGCAATCATGATAAGTTTTTTCAATTCTTAAACGAAGGTAATCGTTTGAGAAAGCAAGAATTAAATTATTCCTTTACTGAAAGTATAAATTTTCACTCTATTCTCTTAAAGGTATTTAAAACATCACTTCCTGTAATTAAAGAATCACCTCCTAAAACTTCAAATATACAGCCTATTTTTATTGTTGGTATGCCTCGCTCTGGAACAAGTTTAGTAGAACAAATTATTGCTAGTCATCATAAAGTTCATGGTGCAGGAGAGTTGACTAATCTTAAAGAAATCATAACTCCAATTCTAGAAAATTATTTAAATCAAAACAAAGATATATTTCTTGAAAAAGACATTTTATTAATCCGGAGACAATATTTAGATTCACTTAACAATCTTAATGTTCGAGAAAATATTATAACTGACAAAATGCCAACAAATTTTCGATTGATTGGTTTTATTCTTTCTGCTTTTCCAGGGGCTAAAATAATTCATTTAAAAAGAGATGCTAGGGCAACCTGTTGGTCAATTTATAAACATTATTTTAGTTCTGCTAATGGATTTACTTTTAATCAAGATGACTTAGCTAAATTTTATGTTTTATATAGAGAGCTCATGGATTTTTGGCATGAGTTGTTTCCAGAAAAAATTTATGACATTAATTATGAAAAATTAACTATCAACCAAGAAGTTGAAACTAAAAAGCTATTGGAATATTGTGATTTAGACTGGGATGAGAATTGCTTAAATTTTCAAAATAATATACGTGGCGTCAAAACAGCAAGCGCATCCCAGGTTAGAAAAAAAATGTATCAAGGTAGCTCAGAAGACTGGAAAAAATATGAGCAATATATAAAGCCACTTATAAAAGGCTTAAAATCATATTAAAGTCACCAAAAAACTATCTTATTAATATATTTACTTCAAGATAATTCAGAATTTTAGATACTGAATAATCCAATGTTTCTTGATCAGTATCAATTATTAATTCAGGATTTACTGGAGCTTCATATGGAGAATCTATACCGGTATAATTTTTAATCTCCCCTGCCCTTGCCCTCTTATAAAGACCCTTAACATCTCTTTTTTCACATATTTCTAAACTTGCTTTACAATATATCTCAATAAAATTATCATTTGTAATTAGGGCCCTTGCTTCGTTACGATCTTTTTTAAATGGACTAATAAAAGCAGTCATAACAATTAGTCCAGCTTCTAACATTAACTTACTAACTTCACTAATACGACGTATATTTTCACTTCTATCAACCTCACTAAAATCAAGGTTTGAATTTAGTCCATGACGAACATTATCCCCATCTAATACGAAAG
>MDTF01006560.1_pt1 | contig 11524 bp, 12 predicted proteins | sample 811191 | NCBI WGS metagenome assembly MDTF01 (sample SAMN05326649, study PRJNA326480) | marine metagenome | isolation source: seawater | place: Southern Ocean | collected 2011
ATTTAAAATATTAGCTGATAAAAAAAAACATATCTATGATGATGATATTGCAGCTTTGGTAGATGATAGTTTAATTAAAGAGGAGAATGTCGTAAAATTAAAATCTCTAAAGGTAACTGCGGGTACAGGTGAACCTCAAAAAGCAGAAATGACACTTGAAGTTATGGGCGAAATAAAAACAGCGAGCGCAACAGGAGATGGACCTGTAGATGCAATCTTTAAATGTATTAAAAAATTATATAAGCACGAAGTTAAACTACAATTATACCAAGTGCACGCAGTAACAGAAGGAACAGATGCACAAGCTACAGTAAGCGTAAGAATAGAGGAAGAAGGTAAAATAACAGTAGGTCAGGCTGCAAATACAGATACTTTAGTGGCCTCAGCAGATGCCTATTTAAATGCTTTAAATAAGTTAATAATTAAACGTAAACGAACGGCGCCAGACTCAAGTTTTAGTGCCTCAGCATAGAAGGAAAAAAAATGTGGAAATGGAAAAATATTAAAGCTCTTTGGTCACAAGATATGGCTATTGATCTAGGAACAGCTAACACACTTGTGGTATTAAAAGACAAAGGAGTAGTTTTGAACGAACCTTCTGTAGTGGCTATCGTAAATGAAATGGGAAAAAGAACAGTACTTGCAGTAGGTGATGAAGCAAAGACAATGCTAGGAAGAACACCAGGAAATATACAAGCTATTAGACCATTAAGAGACGGAGTTATAGCTGATTTCATAGTAACTGAGGAAATGATTAAGCACTTTATTAAAAAAGTCCATATTAAAAATACATTTGCTAATCCTAGAATCTTAATTTGTGTGCCCACTGGCTCTACACCTGTTGAGAGGAAAGCTATTCAAGATTCAGCATTAGCGGCTGGTGCCAGAAGAGTTCAGTTAATTGAAGAACCCATTGCAGCGGCGATTGGTGCTGGGCTTCCTATCTCTGAAGCAACCGGTTCTATGATTGTTGATATAGGTGGTGGAACAACAGAAATTGCCGTCATGTCTTTAGGTGGAGTTGTATTCTCTAAATCATTGCGTATAGCAGGAGATGCTATGGATGGAGCAATTATTAATTATATGAGAAAAAAATTTAATTTACTAATTGGTGAGTCAACAGCAGAAAAAATAAAAAAAGAAATTGGAACTGCAATACCTACTACGAATAATGTTTTTTTAATGAAAGGTAGAGATATCAGAACGGGAACACCAAAAGAAATTTCACTTACCGAAGAAGATGCATGTGAAGCATTGATGCCTATTCTTAATCAAATGTTATCTGCGATTAAAGAAGCTTTAGAAAGTACACCTCCTGAATTGTCTGCTGACTTAGTTGATATGGGGCTAGTTCTCACAGGTGGGGGAGCGTTATTAAAAAATATAGATAAATTAATTTCTAAAGATACTGGCTTACCAGTTACTATTGCAGATAATCCACTAGAATGCGTCGCAATCGGTACTGGAAAAGCCTTAGAGAATGAAGAGTTATTTTCGACTATGTTATCAGAATATTAAGTTAGATTGCGATTTTAAATGGCAGATTATCGAGATGATTTTATAATAGCAATTCGCTATGCACTCTTAAAAAAGGGTGCTAAGCAAAAATTTTCATTATTTTTTTTAATTATACTTTCCATATCAATCATTACTCTAGATAAATTTTCCCCACCATTCATGAATACTGCAAGAGTAATACTTAATGATTTCGTTTATCACGTATCTGTTGTTAGCTCACAACCATTAAAATTTAAAAAATATATGAGTAATAAAATTAAGCTACATTACAACCTTATAGAAGAAAATAAGTTTTTGAAAAAAGAGATGGAGTTTCTTAAAAAACAAAGGTTTAACAATGCTTTTCTCGCGTCAGAGAACGAGCTACTAAAAAAAGCCATAGATTTTGCTGATGAAAAAAATTTCGTACAAAACTTTTCTATCCTTGCCAAAGTCATTCTTGATCAAAAAAGTCCTTTCTTAAAATCTTTATTAATAAACAAAGGAACTAAAAATGGCGTTATAAAAGGGATGACAGTATTTAGTAATGACTATTTAATGGGAACTGTTATCGAAACAAACTATTTAACTTCTAGAATTCTTTTGTTAACAGATTTAAATAGTAAGCTTCCTATTATTATTGAAAATACAAACATTAATGGCATCTTAACAGGAACAGGAGATAAGAATAATCTTCAGCTAAATTACTTGCCAGAAAATTACGAAATAGAGGTGGGGAAAATTATTTTTACCTCTGGTAAAGATGGTTTTCTCGCAGCTGGAATTCCAGTAGCAAAAACTTATTTTAGTAAAAAAGATAAAATCCTAATAAAACTTTTAGGTGATCCAGATCAATCTTTAATCGTCAATGTAACTAACGGACAAATTAATCAGTAAAGTATAAAATGTATTATCTAAGAACAATTAAAGAAAAAATATTTACTTCCTTGCCAATAATATTTTTATATTACTTTTCATTTTATCATTTTCAAACGCCCGAAGTTGGAAAAATTAACTTATTTGCTTTTAACTTCCAGATGATACTTATTTACTTTTATGTTTTGAAATTTCCTGACAACTTAGGATTTGGCAATATATTTTTAGCAGGTCTCATAAACGATACAGTTCTGGGAATACCACTTGGAACAACATCTCTTAGTTATTTAACATTATCACTTTTTACTACCTATATAAGAAACGCAACATTAAGATCTGTTTTAACAGCTGAATGGTTTACTTTTATACCAGCATTATTTTTTTCTAATCTGGTATATTTAATAATTATTAATAATTTTTCTAATGTATCTTTTTACTACATAGAATTATTGCAAAATACCTTTTTTACGTTTTTATTCTTTCCAATTTTTCATTATATTTTTAGTCAATACCAAAGATTAATTTCAAAAGAATAATGCTTAGTTTTAACTCTTCAAACATTGCTAGCAAAACAAGAACTATTGGTAGAAGAATGTTTTTGCTTAACTCTATTAAAGCAGCTGTTTTACTTGGAATTTTTGGTAGATTAGCTTCTTTGCAAATTAACGAATCTTCAAAGTATAGATCTCTAGCTGATAAAAATAGATTTAGAGAATCCAAATTCGCTCCACCAAGAGGAGTAATTGAGGATTATTTTGGCCAAGCGATCGCATCAAATAGAAGAATATATCAATTACATGTTACCCCTGAAAATACACCGAATGTTACAGAGCTTTTAGTTAGATTAAAAAGTTTGATTGATCTTCCAGATAGGAAAATAAATTTAATACAAAAAAAAATTGCTAAGAAAAAGAAATGGGAAACGACTATAATTTCTGACAATTTAACATGGTCACAGTTTTCACGACTTAATTTATTTTTACACGAACTAGAAGGAGCTGTTCCTGTAGTTTCTATTGCTAGAGTTTATCAAAATAATGCATCAGCTCATGCAGTTGGATATGTTTCTGAAATTAGTCCGCGTGATATTAGAAGTAAAAAATACTTATCAAATTTAAATATCGCTGGTATTTCTATTGGAAAAACAGGTCTAGAATCTACATTCGATGAAGAAATGTTAGGTTCACCAGGTTTTCTTAGATACGAAGTAAATGCTTATGGGAAAAAAATTAAACAAGTATCAATTGACGAAGGTTTAAAAGGAAAAACTTTTAAAACTACACTTGATAATGAAGTACAGGTATTTGCTTCAAAATTATTACAAAATGTTAGTGGTGCCGCATGTGTAATGGATATTTATAATGGTGACATTATCAGTATGGTTTCTTCCCCGACTTTTGATCCTAATTTATTTATCCACGGCATTAACCAAAGAGAATGGGATAAGATATTAAAAAATAGAGATAAACCCATGCTTAATAAAGCTATATCAGGTCTCTATCCTCCAGGTTCCACTATTAAAACATTGACTGCTATAAGTGCCTTAGAAAATGACATAGTCAGCCCAAATCTTGTTGTGAGATGCAAGGGCTTCATAGACTTGCATGGAGAAAGATTTCACTGCTGGAAAAAGAAAGGTCACGGCTTGGTAGGCATGCGTGCTGCTATTAAAAAATCATGTGATATTTATTTTTATGAAGTTTCAAGAAGATTAGGAATAGACAGATTAGCAGCAACAGCTAAAAAATTTGGATTAGGAAAAAAAGTTTTAAAAGATTATAAGGAAGAAAAAGCGGGTGTGGTTCCTAATACTAAATGGAAAATAAAAGAATTGGGAAAAAATTGGTATATAGGGGAAACACTGCACTCAGGTATTGGGCAAGGTTATTTTTTAACAACTCCCTTACAACTAAGCTTAATGACTGCTCAAATAGCTAACGGTGGATATAAAATTAAGCCAAGAATTTTAGTGGATAAAAATGATAAAGTCAGTAATTTACAAAAATATTTAAATCATAAAAACTCTACACCTGGAAATATAATGCCCACTAATGATCGGATATTTAATTTTGGTTTAGAGCCATTATTCAGAAATCAAGAGAATATAAACCTTGTAAAAGATGCTATGTTTGCAGCAACAAATGAAATTGGCGGCACATCTTATCGTTCTAGACATCGTCAAAAAGAATTTATGTTTGCAGGAAAAACTGGCTCATCTCAAATAAAAAGGTTTACACCAGAACAGAGAGAGGCTGAAGTTAAGCAAGATAGTATTCCATATCAAGATAGAGATCACGCGTGGTTTGTTGCTTTTGCTCCTGTAAAAGATCCCAGGTATGCAATTAGTGTTTTAGTAGAACATGGAGGTTCTGGTAGTAAAGCAGCAGCTCCTTTAGCAAAAAAAATTATCAAGAAAGTTCTTGAACGTCATCAAAGCAGAACTAGTTATCTAAATCGTGTAAAAGAGAATGTATAATGCTATATAGCAGATCCTCATTTCACTCACCGTTTTCTCTTAGAGAGAAATTCTTTAATTGCGATTTAATATTATTATTTTCTATATTGTTACTAGGTGTTATTAGTATTTTTGCTCAATTTTCATCAAGCGGAGGAAATATTGATTACTATGCTAAAAGTCATGCTTTAAGGTTTGGCGTTTTCTTTGTATTATTTTTAATTGTTGCTTTTACGCCTCTTAAATTTTGGCACGGAAGCAGTTTTTTAATTTTTTTTATTTTATTGTTATTACTTTTAGTTGTTAAATTTTATGGCGTTCAATCCCAAGGGTCGCGTAGGTGGGTAAATCTTTATATAATTAATCTTCAGCCATCAGAATTAATGAAGATTGGAGTTATTTTATTTCTTTCGAATTACTACCATAAAATCTCAGAGGGCGATGTTAACAAAGTAAAGTATTTGCTTTATCCTGTTATTGCAATATTAGCTCCATTTATTCTAGTAATTTCACAGCCTGATCTTGGAACTGGAATCCTAATTTTACTAAGCGGAGTAGTTGTTACATGGCTTGCCGGAGTTCGCTGGAAAATATTTGCCTATCTTTCTCTTGCTGCTATTGTGACGGCCCCAATAGCAATTTCTTTTTTAAAACCATATCAAAAAAGTAGAATTTTAACTTTTTTAAACCCAGACTCAGATCCACTGGGTGCAGGTTATCAGATTATTCAGTCTAAAATTGCAATAGGATCAGGAGGTCTATTTGGTAAGGGCTTTTTAAATGGTTCTCAAGCATATTTAAATTTTTTACCAGAAAAGCATACAGACTTTATTTTCACACTATTTTCTGAAGAATTTGGTTTTATAGGTTCTGTTTTTATGATTTTTCTTTATTCTTTAATCACTTATAGAATTATTATAATTGGGAATCAGACAAGAAGTATTTTTGGAAAGTTATATTGCTTCGGTTTTGCAAATGCATTTTTTATTTATGTAGCAGTTAATATGTCTATGGTTTTAGGCTTACTGCCTATAGTAGGTGCACCTTTGCCAATCTTGTCTTATGGAGGCTCATCGATGTTAGCTATTATGTTCGGCTTAGGTATTGTTATGTCTTGCAATGTCCACAAAAACGCTGCCATTGGTTAAAAAAGCTCAATATTTAAATAGTAATTTTAGTTAAATATTCCTTGTTCAAATACCTTTTTCGTGATTAAATAATAATTAATAATAATATGTTTGGTGAAAAAAAAATGTTCGGTGAAAATAAAGAAAAATTAGTCAGTTTAGTTGTAGAGAAATCTACTATCGGAGGGGATTTTACCATTGAAGGACTTGTTAATTCTGCTGGAGAAGTTGACCTCGGTGGGTCTATAAAAGGACCAGTTAATGTTAAAGCACTTATCATTAAAGAAAAAGGATCAGTAATTGGAGAAATCAATGCTGAGAAAGTTGATGTTCTAGGTTTTGTTGATGGAAAAGTAACAGCCAAAAAAATAACCGTTGGCGCAACAGGTGAAGTTAAAGGCGACCTTGAATTTACTGAATCTTTAGTTGTAGAAGAGGGTGCTAGATTAGATGGAAACGTAAAAAAAGTACCTCTCGCTAAAATTGAAAATAAAGTATCGAACTTTATGAACACAACAAAAGAAGTCAGAAAAACCTTTCTTAAAAAAGACTAATTATCCTGTTCCCAAGCATTACTTGCGCAAAGTAACACACTACAATTTAAATTTGATTTAGAGTACAAGCTTGTATGAGCAAATATAATTGTAAATCAGCAGGTATAGTTGGAGCGGGAATACAAGGAATTTGTATCGGATTACAATTATTAAAAAAAAATATACCTGTTACAATTTTTGACAAACAAGATCCAGCTAGAATGGCATCGTACGGAAACGCTGGTCATTTTTCTCCTTATGCTGTTTTGCAATTTAATAGACCTGATATCTTAATCAATATTCCTAAAATGTTATTTAGTTCATATGGTCCATTAGCTTTAAAATGGAATTATGTTCCAAAAATGCTTCCGTGGTTTTTTAATTTTATCAAAAACTGCAATACAAAATCTATGCTACATACCGCGAAATATATGCATCAAATTTTAGATTTATCTTTAGATGCATATGATGAACTTTTTAAAGAAATAGACACCACAGGGCTTATTGAGAGAAAAGGTATTCTCTACGGTTGGACTAATGAAAATTTAAAAAGCAGAAAACTAGAAATGAAAGTCAGAGCAGATCTTGGCGTGAAACAAACCCCGGTTTCAAAAGCAGAGATTTCAGATTTAGAACCAAATTTACAGCCTATATTTGATAGTGGAGTTTTATTCGACTACGCTTGGCATGCACGAGATCCTTATGGAATTTCAAAAAAATTATTTGATTTGTATATTAAAAAAGGAGGAAAATTTATTAAAGAAAATGTTAAACAGGTTAAACAAATAAATTCACAAGAGACTTCAATTAAAACAGAATCAAATGAATATACCTTCGAAAAATCAGTTATTGCATGTGGGGCATTTTCAAAAAAATTAACAGACCAACTAGGTGAAAATATTCCTTTAGATACAGAAAGAGGTTATCACGTTCACTTTAAAGGCATGGACCACCTTTTATCTCGAGCAGTTATTAATTTAGATAGAGGGTTCGGCCTAACACCAATGAACCAAGGTATGAGAGCAGTTGGCACGGTAGAACTAGGCGGGTTAAATAATCCACCATCAAAAAAAAGAATTGATTACATTGTACGTTGTGCAAAAGAATTATTGCCTGAATTAGGCAAGCATGAAGATGAGTGGCTAGGATTTAGACCAACTTTACCTGATTTTTTACCTGTTATTGGTCCATCGCAAAAAAATAAAAATATTGTTTATGCTTTCGGACATCATCATTTAGGTTGGACGCTTGGTGCCATTACCGGCAAAGTAGTATCTGGAATTGTTGCAGAAGAAAATACAAATTTAGATCTAGCACCCTATAATTCTTCAAGATTTAATTAGAAACCATTTTGTCAAAGAAATATTTAGCCTACACTTTACTAATCTGTACAACACTTATTTGGTCTGTGAACTTTATAATAGGTAAGTTTGCATATCTATTTGAGGTTCCGCCACTTACTCTAAATTTTTTAAGATGGGCTTTAGTTTGGGTGCTATTATTTCCATTTACATACAAAGAAATATTCTCAAATATAAAATTGATTAAAAAAAATATTATTTATCTAACAATATTAGCTATTACTAGTGTTAGTGCATTTAATTCATTGGTCTATTTGGCCTTGAACTACACCCAAGCAATAGATACCGTGTTAATGATTTCGATAATACCTGTCTTTGTACTTGTTCTATCCTCAATATTAGGTGTAGAAAAATTTAATTTTTTTCAACTCCTTGGACTCGCAGTTTCATTTATTGGTGTTTTGATTATTTTTTCAAATGCAGATTTAAGTAAAATTTTAAATTTAAACTTTAATAAAGGCAACGGATGGATGCTTCTTGCTGTTTTTTGTTGGGCTTTATACTCAAGTTTATTAAAGAAAAAAAAATTACCATTTTCAACTTTAGGCTTAGTTGAAATTTTAGCCTCAATAGGGTTAATATTTTTAATACCACAGTTTATTGGAGAACAAATGTACGGCAAAGAAATTAAATTTAATAAAGCATTTTTTTTAATTTTATCTTTTGTTACTCTTTTTGCATCTATCGGTGCTTATTATTGCTGGAACAAAGCAATAGGACTGATTGGCCCTAATAGAGCCAGTATTTTTTTACATCTTATGCCGGTATTTGGTGTAATTTTAGCAATAGTTTTACTTAAAGAAAAATTTCAAATGTACCATTTCATTGGAGCAATATTTATTGTATCAGGTATTTATTTATCAAACAAAAAAAACAATGATTAAAGTTGCAATAATAGATGATTATCAAAATGCTTTTGAGCATATTATTGAAACAGATAAATACAAAGATAAGTATGAATTTAAGACATTCAATGAGCCTTTTGCAAATGAAGCAGAAGTGGGAGTAGCTCTTCATGAGTTTGATGCACTTTTAATTATGAGAGAAAGGACACCCATCACAAAGTCTCTTTTAGATAGTTTGCCCAATCTTAAGTATCTGATGACTAGTGGTATGAGGAATAATGCCATAGACTTAGAAGCCACAAAAGCTAGAAATATTTTTGTGTGTGGAACTGAAATTAATCCCAACCCAACAGCAGAGTTAGCATGGACTCTAATTCTAGGATTAGCCCGAAATCTCAAACAAGAAGTCGACAATATGTTTCAAGGGTATTGGCAAACAAGTATCGGTTTAGAGCTTAAAGGAAAAATGCTCGGTCTAATTGGTCTTGGAAAAATTGGAACACAAATGGCTAAAATTGCACAAGCCTTTGGCATGCAAGTTTCAGCCTGGAGTGAAAATTTGGATTTAACGCATGCTAATAAAATAGGTGTACTTCCCATGTCAAAAGAAGATCTTCTTACGAACTCAGATATTATCTCAATTCATGTAGTTCTGGGAGACAGATATAGAAACTTAATTACCCAAAAAGAATTTAAGTTAATGAAGAAAAGTGCTTTTATTATCAATACTTCAAGAGGTCCTATTATCAATGAATTGGATCTCGTTAAGGCTTTAGAAGATGAAGTAATTGCTGGAGCTGGATTAGATGTTTATGATAAAGAACCTTTGCCACAAGATCATAAACTAAGATTTTTACCAAACGCATTACTTTTGCCTCATCTCGGTTATGTGACTGTAGAAAATTATGCTTTATTCTACACTCAAATGGTAGAAAACCTTGAGTCTTGTTTAGCAGGTAAACCCATAAGAATAATCACATAAAACAACACCACCAATATTTAAACTATAGTCTGCTGTAAAAGTTATTGTAACTGGTGCCGATCCATTTTTAGTTGTGAACGCACTTGTTAAAGTTGATGTAGCTCTAATAGAATGGATGTCATAAAAAATACTCTATGTAGTAACAGATAAAAATTATCAAAAAAAATTGTACAATTTAAGGTTGTATTAATTTACTCATTATGGTCTTATTAAGTGTTTTTATTTAACTTAATACAGGAAACAATTAAATAAAAACAAAAGTTAAGTACGACTATTAAAGCTTATGAAAAAAATATTTATTTTACTAACATCGATGATTCTATTAGTTGGTTGCGTAGAGTCGATTGCTGTACTTGGTGGAGGTCTTACAAATGGAAAATTAGTTCAATCTTCCATACAGTCTGCAGCAAGTTATGGGATTAAAAAAAAAACAGGTGAAACTCCAATGGGGCATGCCTTAAATTACGTTAAGAAAAATAATACAATACAAGAAAAAAATGCTTGTTCATCTTTTATTAATAAAAAAGACTTAGAAATTTGTTTAATGGTAAAAAAAAGAATAATGTCTAAGCAAGCTAAGGTAAAAGAAAAAGAATATTCTAATAACCCCTCAAAAGAATTCACTTTAACCTTACAATCTTCCATAAATGATCGATCTAAGATTAAGTATTTAGATTAACAACCACCTGAAAGGGGAACCCTTAAGGTTAATACTTTTTACTATTACAGGTTGCATTAAATATATCATTATACGTATTCTGTTAGTTTTTTTAACTCATACGGAATTTTTAATTCATATCAATTTAGACTAGAATCAAATAGATATTTAGAAAACAATGAAAAAAATACTTATTTTACTAACATCAATAATGTTTTTATCCGGTTGTGCTGAAACCATAGCCCTACTTGGCCCAGCTTCCTCACTTATCGGGGGAGGAAATGTTGTTCATTCTACAATATCATCAGCGGCAAGCTATGGAGTAAAAAAAACAACAGGAAAGAGTCCAATGCAGCATGCCTTGGCTTATGCTGAAGAAAAAAACCCTAATAAAAAGAAAGATCGTTGCCTAAATTTTGTAAAAGAAACAAAATCAGAAGCCTGTTATATTGCAAAAAAACAAATTTCCTCTGTAAAAAAATCTGCATCTAAAAAAATTAAGAATTTAATTCGCCCGTCTAAATCTAAAAATGTTAAAAAAGTTAAAGTAGGACAGGAACCTTATTTAAAAACAAAAGCTAAAAAAATAAAAGTCAAAAAAATTAAAGAAAAAATAGTAACAGCTAAAAAAATTAAAACAAAAAAAGAACTTCAACTAAAATCAGTTGAATCAATGTTTATAGAATCTGCCATGAGTAAAAAACAAGTATCACATTTGAAAGTAGCAATTACTAAGAACTATAAAATTAAAGACTTAAATAATTAGTTATTTGGAGGGTAAACCTTCATTTTTCCACCCAGGATCTTCGCCGTTTCCCTCAAAGCCATCGCTAATATTTATGCAATTTATTTTCTCTTGAGATAGTAATTGTGAAGCCATCATAGATCTACCACCTGCTTTACATATTACTAATAAATTTTTATTTGAGTCAGTCACTTTTTTTACCTCTTCGATAAATTTTTTATTTGCGGCTGGATCGGGAGATCTAACAATTGTGATGAAATGAGTTTTTAAGCCAAGATTCTCACCGTCAGGCCTACCAACATTATCCCACTCATCTTGAGTTCTTACATCTAAAAGTTCAGTATTTTTATTATCATTTAGAAAGTTTTTAATTTCTGAGGATTTAATTTGTTTTATCATTTTATAGCCCCATCATAATTTAATGAGGCTATAAATCAAATAGTTA
>MDTF01015459.1_pt1 | contig 11524 bp, 12 predicted proteins | sample 811191 | NCBI WGS metagenome assembly MDTF01 (sample SAMN05326649, study PRJNA326480) | marine metagenome | isolation source: seawater | place: Southern Ocean | collected 2011
TAAAACAATGATAATTAAGTGGCGGGGTAGCTCAGTTGGTTAGAGCACAGCACTCATAGCGCTGAGGTCGGTGGTTCAATCCCACTTCCCGCTACCATTTAAACTTTATCTAAGATATTATTTATTTCTTTTGATATTCTTTTAGCATCATTAATGGTCATTTTTGTATGCATCGGCAAGACAAGATAATTATCTTTAATACTATCCATATTCTTAAATTTTTTATTTTTAGAAAATTTTTTAAAAATGCTATACATGTCATTTCTAAAATGAACTTGATTTGATTCTATACTTTTATTTCTTAATTTCTTTTGTATTAAATCTTTAAAGGGTGTTATTATTGTAAACAACCACATTACAGGATCAGATTTTTTATCATTATTAGTTAAACACCTTAAGTATTTATTTTGATTAATATTTTTAATATAAGTTTGGTATATTGAATTTCTATGAGCTTTAATGGAATTAAACTCTTTAATTGACTCCAGAAGTAAACTTGCACCAATATCAGTAAGTTGATATTTGTAACCCACCTCAACGATATCATTTTCCCATGTACCACCCTGTTTCTTTAATCTATCAATTCCAAACCATCTAATTCTTAGTGCTTTTTGTAATAATTTTTTATTTCTAAATGAAAGAGCGCCACCATCACCAGATGTAATATGTTTTATTGCCTGAAAACTAAAAATAGTAAAATCAGCATACTTAGTAATACTCTTATTTTTGTATTTAGCACCTAGAGATTGAGCTGCATCCTGGATTAATAAAATTTTATGTTTCTTTGCAATAGAATTTAATCGTTCAAGATCACAAATAAGACCACCATAATTTACAAAAACAATTGCTTTGGTTTTTTTTGTTATTAATTTTTCAACATGATCTAATGAAAGATTTAAGTTAACAGGATCAATATCTGCAAACTTAATAGTTGCACCAACATACAAAAGAGGGATGTTAGTAGCTGTACAAGTAAATACAGGACAAATTACTTCATCACCCTTTTTAATATCACCCAATATGTATGACAAATGAAGCGCATCCGTTCCTGCACCAACTGCAACTACAGGATCATTACCACAAAATTTTTTAGAGAAAATTTTTTCAAAGTCATCAACAAGAGGGCCTTGACCAAGCCATCTACCAGAAAGAACTTTACAAACAGCTTTTTTGGCATTTTTTGGAATGTGAGGATAAAATAGTGGTATAGAGTTTTTCTTGTCAGCAAGTAATGGATAATCTGTAAACTTATTTTTTTTCATATTATAACAAAATTCATATTACATTATATTGAACATTAAAGTATAAGTGAGAATATATATATAATTGCTGGAAATGATCAACATACATAATAGCACAGATAAATAATGCAAAGAATACAATATTTATTTTGTGAAACCTTGCTTATAAAAAAATGAACAAAGACTTAACAATCATTTTTGTAGCTTATCATTCAGAAAAAAGAATCATTAAATATCTAAAACAATTTCAAGAAAATTTTAAAGTTATTATTGTTGAAAATTCCAAAGACTACAGCCTTGTAAAAAAAGTTAAAAAATTTTCAAATGCAAAAGTAATAATAAATAGTAAAAATACAGGTTTTGGAGCGGGTTCAAATTTAGCACTTAAAAAAATAAAAACTAAATATGCTCTACAAATTGACTTAGATACAATATTTAGCAACAAATCAATTATAGATCTAATCAAGCGAGCCAATCAGATAACAGATTTTGCTATTATTGGACCTTTTGTAAAAAATTTTAAATACAAAGAAGAACAATTTATCAAAAAAAAAATATTTAAAAATATAAATCAAATGAATTTTATTGATGGATGTTGTTTACTATTTAACATGAAGCAAATAAGAAAAATTGGTTTTTTTGATACTAATATTTTTCTATATTTTGAAGAAACAGATTTAATAAAAAGATGTGTGGATAGTTCTAAAAAAGTTTTAATGATTGAAAATATAAAAATTTATCATGAAGGTAGGGCTTCATCTAGTCCAGAATTAAATTCAATTATAGAAGAAAATAGAAATTGGCATTATATGTGGTCTAAGTTTTACTACTTTAGAAAGCACTACAACTATTTTTTTGCAATTTTTAAAATTTTTCATCATATTGTTTCATCAATATTCAAAATTTTAATTAACCATATTATTGGAAATGATAAAAAAAAATTGATTTACAGAGCTAGATTAAGTGGTTGCATAAATGCAGTGCTATTAAAAAAATCCTGGTTTAGACCTAAAATTTAACTAAGAATTTTTTTTAATTTATTAATATTCATAGAAGGTTTCCTTGGAAATAAACTCTTACCAGATTTTTTTTTAACATCTTTGTTATCTTTTTTTGCAAATTCAAAAACAGTTTGAGTTTTTCCACCAATATTAATAATTCCTTTTTTATTTAAAATTTTAGGGATAATTTTTGCAACATCGTCATGATACATGAAATTTGTTTCTATGTCAGAAAACGCGTATTTATGCATGAAAGGTCTTTCACACATTGTAATTCTTAAAATCAAAGAATTCTTATACATAGTTACAGCGCACTCACCTCCTAATTTTGACCAAGCATAATTATTTATGGGAAGAACAGGATCACTTTCTTTATAATTACCAGTATTCCCTTGATAAACGTAGCCAGTAGAAAAATATATAAGCTTAATTTTTAATTTAGAGCAAATTTTAACAATATTTGCTGTCCCAATTATATTGATGTCTATACTTTTAGATATCTCAGTATCATGAATATCCATAGGTCTAGATAAACCTGCGCAATGAATAAGATATTTTGGTTTAATTTTTCTTAAATACAATTCTATGGAATTAACTTTTAGAATATTTAATGTATTTTTTTTAGGATAATAAATATTCAAGTTTTTGTTAAATAACTTGAGAACTTTACCAACCCTACCATGTCCGCCAGTAACAACAATTTTATTTTTATTCATTATTATTTAAATAATTATTAAAACTATATATATTATATATATTAATATATTAACAAATAATTATGAAAAAAAAATTTTTAAATTTAGGTAAACAACCATTAGCAAACTCATTTTTATCATCAATTAAAAAAAATGAATTTTTTTATAATTTATCAGTATCATTTGACACAAAAGATTTTTTAGTATCAGTCACCAATCCAGTTAATCCCAAAAAACAATACACAGATAAATATGCACATAGAGCATCAGAATCTAGAACAATGAGAGATGCATTTAAAAACACTGCAAATAAACTAAGAAAAAGATTTTCACCTAAGCTGATTATGGAAATTGGAAGCAATGATGGTGTTTTTATAAAAAATTTTTCAAAAAAAAAAGTAATAGCAGTTGAGCCCTGTAAAAATCTAGCAAATTTAACAAAAAAAGATTTTAAAACATACCCTAATTTTTGGAATAAAAGTTTAGCTAGAAAAATATTTAACAAAAATAAAAAAGCTGATCTTATATTTTCTGCTAATACTATATCTCACATCCCAAATATTAAGGAAACACTAGAAGCGATTGAGTTCAGTTTATCTGATAAAGGAGTATTAGTTATTGAAGATCCATCATTAAAATCTGTAATAAAAACAAATTCTTATGATCAGTTTTATGACGAACATGTCTACGTATTTTCAGCATTAGCAATTTCAGCAATAACAAAAAAATTTAAATTAAAATTATTTGATGCTGAAGAAGTTGAAAATCATGGTGGTTCGATAAGGTATTTTATTTGCAAAGAACAATCTAAATATAAACAAACAAATAGATTAATAAAAATCATTAATAGTGAAAAAAAAAGTGGACTAGATAAATATAAAACTTTTCTAGATTTTTCAAAAAGAGTTAAAAAATCTAAAAAAGACCTAATTAGCCTCTTAGATAGATTAAAGAAAAATAATAAAAAGATAATTAGCTATGGAGCAACCTACAAGTCAACAACAGTTTTCAATTATTGTAATATTGGAACAAAATATTTTGATTATGTTACTGATACTACTTTAAATAAACAGGGTAAATTTACCCCAGGGAAGCACATACCCATTGTATCACCAGAAATAGGCTTTGATAACTCTGTAGACTATGCTTTTTTAGGTGCCTGGAATTTTAAAAAAGAAATTATAAAAAAAGAAAAAGATTTTATAAACAAAGGAGGAAAGTTTATCACACACGTTCCTTTTGTAAAAATTGTGAAGAAAATTGATAAATAAAAAATTTAAAAATTGGTTTAATAACCAAAAAAAACACAACAAAATAAATGTTGATATTATAGATATTTCCAAAATTAATGACTGGAAAGCTGATAATAATAAGATTTTTCATATTAGTAAAAAATTTTTTCAAATAATAGGCATTAAGGTCAATACTAATTTTTTTAAAAAAAACTGGGATCAGCCAATTATACTCCAAAATGAATTAGGTATATTGGGAATATTAAAAAACCTTAAAAATAATAAATATTTGTTACAGGCCAAGGTAGAACCTGGTAATAAAAATAAGATACAACTTTCACCAACTGTACAAGCAACAAAAAGTAATTTTAGTCAAATACATGGAGGTAAAAAAGTTCCATATTTAAATTTTTTTCTAAAACAAAATAAAAAACAGATTTTTAATCAATCTGAACAAGGTTTTCGATATTTGTATAAATTTAATTCAAATATTATTGCAAATACTAAAAAAAAAATAAAGATCCTTCCTGGTTTTTTTTGGGTTTCTTTAGAGGACCTAATTATAATGATAAAGAAAAAAAATTTATTAAATATGGATACATTATCTGTAATATCATCTCATATTAAGTTAAATAAAATAGATAAACCAATTAATGCTGTCAAATTTATTAATGAGTGGTTTAAAAAAAGAGATAAAAAATATTTTCTAAAAAGTAAAATTATTTCACTATCTAAATTGAAAGATTGGATTTATGATTTTAAGCAAATAGTACATAGGGACAAAGATCACTTTTCTGTAATTGGCATTAATATTCAAACAAATAAAAGAGAAGTGAATAATTGGAGCCAACCAATTCTTAAAGGAAAAAACTTAGCGTTGACGGGTTTTATTACAAAAAAAATTAACAATACCGATCACTATCTATGCCGCTATATGTTAAAGCCTGGCTTAAAAAAAAGCGTTTTAACATGCACTGTTAACACATCCAATATAAATAATTTTGATAAAGACAAAAATTTACCAATTATACAAAAAAAACTTATTAAGGAATTTTTTTTAAATAGAAAATTTAATAAATTTATGATCTATGATAATATAATGTCTGATGAGGGTGGTAGATTTTTTCATAGTGAAATAAGATACCTTGCACTGTCTATTAATAAAGATTTAGGTATCAAACTTCCAGCAAATTACATTTGGATTTCACAAAATCAAATGATAAATATGATAAAAAATAAAAGATTTGATATAGAGGGACGCTTATTGTTTGGTTGTCTAAATATTTCAAATTTAATCTAAGAAAGTTCAAATTGAAAATACTGTTATTAGGATATTCAAACATAGCAAAGAAAAGATTTATTAATTTTTTTAATAGTAAAAAATTTACAATTTACATATCATCCAAATCAACAAGAGAAAAAATACCAAAAATATCAAAACAGTTTAATTCATATGAAGAAGCTTTAAATAAATCAGACGCAAATTTGGTTTATATCTCTTTACCAAATTCATTGCACTTTAAGTGGGCCTATAAAGCACTAGCATTAGGATATCATGTTGTAGTTGATAAGCCTCTTTGCAATACGAAATTTGAATTAAATAAACTTATAAATATTTCTAAGCATAAAAAAAAGTTATTAGCTGAGGCAACTTTTTTTAATTACCATCATCAGTTTAAAAAAACACTAAATTTAATAAAAAATAAAAAACAAATTAAAGAAATACATGCCAATTTTACTATTCCCAAACCAAAAAAAAATACCTTACTTGCTTCCAAGGAATTTAAAGGTGGTGCATTGATGGACATGGGTCCTTATGCTGCTGCAGTAGCTAGAATTTTTTTTAATGAAAAAATAGTTTCTTATAAAACTTATGTAAAAAAAAATAAATATAATTTAGTAACATCCATTAAGTTTTTAATTAATTATGGATCAAAAGTATATTCTGGGCAATTCAAATTTGGAGGACCTTATGAAAATAAACTTACCATCATTACAAATTCAAATACAATAATTTTAAATAGAGTTTTCTCACCTCCATTTGATCAGAATTTAAATTTAATTATCAATAATAAAAATTCACAAACTATTCATAAGATAAAAAAAGATAACTGTTTTGGAAATTTTTTTGATGAAGTTTTGCAAAATATAAAAAAAAAAAATTTTAATTATTATATTGATAATATTAAGTTTGATAACAATTTTAGAAATAAAATTTTAAAAAAATAACTTTATATTTTAAATAATTCTTTAAATTTTTTGGCGTTCTTATCTTTTTTTGTAATAATAGGATTTTTTCTAGGCCATTTTATTTTTAGAAATGGATCGTTATATAACAATGCAAGTTCATTACCGATTGATCTATATTCAGTACAACTATAACAAACAATATTTTCCTTATCTAATGATTGAAAACCATGTGCAAATCCAGGTGGTATGTAAACAGATTTACAATTTTTTTCACTTAAAGTTATTTTGAAGCTTTTACCGAATGTTTTAGAATCCTTTCTTAAATCAACGGCTACATCAAAAATTTTACCTTTTATTACAGATATAAATTTTCCTTGAGGTTTTTTATTTTGTAAATGCAATCCTCTTAAGACATTATTTTTTGATTTAGAGATAATATGAAACTTAAATTTCACCTTAATATTTTTTTCTAATAATATTTCTCTTAAATACCCTCTACTATCAAAATGATGAAGACCTTGTGTTACTATCAAATCTTTAAATTTATTTTTTATTATTTTCATTATCTATATTAATTTTTTTAAATATTTTGAGTATTCACAATTACCATAAAAGTTTATTGAATTTTTTATTTCTTTTTCAGAAATCCATTTATTCATTAGCGCAATTTCTTCAATACATGCAATTTTTAAGCCTTGTCTATTTTCTATTGAAGATACAAATGCAGTTGTTTTGTAAAAATCTTCAATTGACCCTGTATCTAACCAGGCTCCACCTCTGCCTATATAGTCAACATATAATTTTTTTTTATTCTTATATATTTTTAGAAGATCAGTAATTTCTAACTCTCCTCTTTTTGAGGGTTTTAATTTTTTTGAATAATTAATTACTTTATTATCAAAAAAATATAATCCTGTTATAGCTAAATCAGAAAAAAATTTTTTTGGTTTCTCCATTATAGAAATAACTTTGTTTTTTTTAACTTTAGCAACACCATAAAGTTCTGGCTGATTAACTTTATGAAGTAATACTTGTGCACCACTTTTTAATTTAGCTGAATTCTTTAGTTGTTTAGTTAAATTTTGACCATAGAAGAAATTATCACCTAAAATTAATGCAACATTATTATCTCCAATAAATTTTTCTCCTAATAAAAAAGCATCAGGTAGTCCTCTTGGTGACGATTGTTCTATGTAAGTTATTTTAATTCCTAAGTTCTTGCCATTTGGGATTATTTTTTTATACTGACTTAGTTGTCCTTTATTTACAATTATTAAAATATCTTTTATTTTTGCTAACATTAAAATTGATAATGGGTAAAATATTAGTGGTTTATCGTATATTGGTAGTAGTTGTTTATTTACAGCTTTAGTTAGTGGGCTCATTCTTGTGCCTCTGCCTCCTGCTAAAATAATTCCTTTTTTAATCATTTATTTTTTCCCAATCTTTTTAAAATATCTTTTTTAGATAAAGATTTATAGTACATATCATTTTCTAAATACCAATTAAAAGTTTCAAGAATACCTTTTTTAAAACTAGTTTTTGGTTTCCATTTTAATTCTTTTTTTATTTTATAACTATCGAGTGCATATCTAATATCGTGTCCAGGCCTGTCTCTAACAAAATTTATTTTAGTATTTTTACCAAGTTTAATTTTTTGGTTTGCGATATTAAGTAAAGTCTTACAAACTTGTATATTATTTAAGTTTTTGTTTGATCCTATATTGTAAAATTCACCTACTTTGCCTTTCTTGAATACATCAATTAAAGCCTCACAATGATCTTTAACAAAAATCCATTCTCTAGAATTTTTACCCTTTCCATATATGGGTAAACTTTTATTTTTCAAAATATTATAAATTAATTTAGGTATCAGCTTTTCTGGATGTTGTTTTGGACCATAGTTATTTGAACAGTTAGTAACTATAGCTGGAATTTTATAAGTTCTTACATATGAAGAAACAAGATGATCTGATGCCGCTTTGCTTGCAGCATAAGGAGAGCTTGGTTTGTATGGATATTCTTCATTAGATCTTCCCTTTAAAATATCTCCATAAACTTCATCAGTAGAAATATGAACTAGACGAGTTTTTTTATTTTTCGTATAAAATTTTTTAAAGCATTCTAAGAGATTATATACCCCTACGATGTTGCTATGAATAAAACTTTTAGGATTATCAATTGATCTATCAACATGTGTTTCAGCTGCAAGATTGAATATGCAAGATGGTCTATACTTATTAAATATAGCGATAAGATTTTTATTATTGATATCACATTTGATAAATTTATAGTTTTTATTTGTATGAAATTCTTTAGTATTATAAAAATTAGATGAGTATGTAATTTTATCTAAATTAATTACATAAAAATTTTTTTTTAGTAGTAAATCAATCAGATTACTTCCAATAAAGCCCAACCCACCTGTGACAATAATTTTTTGCATATCCTGTTTTTTATATTAGTGAAAATCATTAGTATAGCTTTTAATTGAAATGTTAATATTTTTTATATTAAAAGATTAATGACCTGGAAAATCCATTAAATTTTCAACCTTATAACCTTTTTTAATTAGATTATTACACCCACCTAAGTCAAAAAGATTAATTGCAAATACAAAGGCTGCAACATTTCCATTCGACATTTCAACTAATTTAGCTGCTGCTTCAGCAGTACCACCAGTTGCTATAAGATCATCAATAATTAAAACAGAATCATTTTGATCTATAGAATCTTTATGAACTTCTATTGTAGCAGTTCCGTACTCCAGTTCAAAGTCTACTGAGTGAGTTTCTGCAGGGAGTTTATTTTTTTTTCTAAGTAATATAAAAGGTTTTTTGAGTATATATGAAACGGCCGATGCAAAAACAAAACCTCTAGATTCTATTGCAGCAATTTTATCCACTTTGTATTTTTTTGATCTTTCAACTATTTGATTTATAGATTCTTCAAAAGCTTTTTCATTCTTAATTAAAGTAGTTATATCTCTAAATAAAATTCCCTTTTTAGGATAATTTGGGACGGATCTTATAAAATCTTTTAAATTCATAAATCTTTAAGATATATATATAGATAAATTATTTTTAATATATGGCAAATAATAAATTAGCAATTATAGGTGGAAGTGGCCTCTACGATGTTGATGAATTTCAAGATAGAGAATTTATTAAACTCAATACGCCTTGGGGAAAACCTTCTGATGATGTTTTAAAAACAAGCTATAATAATAAAGAAATTTATTTTTTACCACGACATGGAAGAGGACATTTCATATCTCCCTCCATGATTAATTTTAGAGCCAATATTGACGCCTTAAAACAATTAGGTGTAACAGATATAGTTTCTGTCTCTGCAGTAGGCTCGTTAAAAGAGGATTTACAGCCTGGCAAGTTTGTTATTATTGATCAGTTCATAGACAGAACATATGCTAGAAAAAAAACTTTTTTTGATGATGAAATAGTAGCTCACGTCTCTATGGCATATCCTACATCAAATGGATTAATGAATGCTTGTGAAGAGGCTGTCAAAAAAGAAAAAATTGAATATCAAAGAGGTGGAACATATATAGCTATGGAAGGTCCACAATTTTCAACATTAGCAGAATCAAATTTATACCGATCTTGGAAGGCAGATGTAATTGGTATGACCAATATGCCTGAAGCCAAACTCGCAAGAGAAGCAGAAATTAGGTATGCATCAGTATCGATGGTTACAGACTTTGATTGTTGGCATCCTGATCATGAAAATGTTGATGTCCAAAAAGTAATTAAAGTGCTTTTAGGAAATGCTCTTAAAGCTAAAAACATGATTAAAAATTTAATTCATAATTTTGAAAAACATATTGACCCCAATGATCCAACCGATACCTGTTTAGATGCTGCATTCATTACTTCACCAGAAAAAAGAACTAAAAAAACAATTGATAAATTAAAAACAATTGCAGGAAGAGTTTTAATTAAATGAAAATAGATGGAAAGAAATATAGAACAATCTGGTTTGATATAGAAAGACAAGTTGTAAAAATTATTGACCAAACAAAACTCCCACATCAATTTATAATTAAGGATTTAAAAACTGTCAAAGATGTAATTAATTCCATCAAGGTTATGGAGGTTAGAGGTGCACCATTAATAGGTGGAACAGCTGCTTATGGAATAGTTTTAGCCATTATAGAAAAAAATGATTTTAACTTTATTAAACAAAGTTCAATAAATTTAATTAACTCAAGACCTACTGCAATTAATTTAAAATGGGCAGTAGATCGAATGATGAAAAAATTATCAGGTATTAACAGTAATGATAATTTGAATGTAGCTATAAATGAAGCTAAAGCAATTTGTGAAGAAGATATTAAATTTTGTAAAAATATAGGATTAAATGGACTAAAGATAATTGAAAAAGTTTATAAAAAAAAAAAAGAGACTGTAAATATTTTAACTCATTGTAATGCTGGTTGGCTTGCAACTATTGACTGGGGAACAGCCACCTCACCAATATACCACGCCCATAAAAAAGGAATTCCAGTTCATATCTGGGTTGATGAAACTAGACCAAGAAATCAAGGTGCAAACTTAACTTCATATGAATTAAATGAAGAAGAAATACCAAATACAATCATTGCAGATAATACAGGTGGAATATTGATGCAAAGAGGAGATGTTGACATGTGCATCGTTGGAACGGATAGAACCTTATCAACTGGTGATGTTTGTAATAAAATTGGAACTTATTTAAAAGCATTAGCAGCTTATGATAACAACATCCCTTTTTATGTTGCATTACCCAGCTCAACAATTGATTGGAATACTAAAAATTTCAAAGATATTCCAATTGAAGAGAGAAACCCTAAAGAATTATCTTATATAGAGGGATTAGATGAAAACACTAATATAAAAAAAATATTGATTTATCCAAAAAAAAGTAAAGTATTGAATTTAGCTTTTGATGTAACACCTGCAAAATATATAACAGGATTGATTACGGAAAAAGGAATTTGTGAAGCTTCAAACCAAGCATTAAAAAAAATGTTTAAATAATGAAAAATTTAAGATCTGAAGTAATAAAATATGCAAAAAAGCTTAACACTAAAAAGCTTTCAGCGTTAAGATCTGGAAATATATCTGCAAGATATAAAGAAGGTTTTTTAATAACACCCTCTGGAGTAA
>MDTF01005958.1_pt1 | contig 11522 bp, 7 predicted proteins | sample 811191 | NCBI WGS metagenome assembly MDTF01 (sample SAMN05326649, study PRJNA326480) | marine metagenome | isolation source: seawater | place: Southern Ocean | collected 2011
GCATTTTGCCTTCGGCTTCCTTCAGATTTCACCTCGCGATGAACACCCTTGCCGTTCGGCTAGCACTTCCCCTTGCCGGGTATGCAGAGGACTTTCACCTCCAAGTCATCGACTCACCACCACAATGAATCGAACAGTGCTTTCGCACTACGCGCCATGCCCGGCGCACAAAAGAAAAAAGCTGCCGGCTGGCAGCTTTTCAGGTTTAGAAAGTATAGGTGGCGGTCACCCAGTAAGACCGGGGTTGGTCGTAAGCCACACCAAATATGGCGTTGGGATTGGCCGCAATAGATTCCTGCGAAACGCTCTGACGATCCAGTGAAGCCAGGAAGCCCCCCGGCGCCGCCCACGACATCACACCAGCTTCGTCAAACAAGTTGCGGATCTGGCCCTGCACCTTCCAGTTGTCATTCACATTCCAGGTTACCCCTGCATCAAACATCCAGTATGCCGGCAAATCCCAGGCACCCTGACGGTTAGCCGGACGGTCGCCCATGTAGCTTGAAGTCAGATAGGTCTGAATGTTATCACTGGCATCCCAGGTAATGGTGCCTCTGAACATCACGTTCGGTACGTTATCAGCATCGGTATCCGGGCCAACCGTATATACATCATCGTCCGCGCCCGGATCGTTCGGCGCCCATACCCCAAAGCCGGAGGCTTCTGCGGTTTGTAAGGTTAATGCAGAACGTACTCGCAACGTCGACGTAATTTCCCAGTCAACATCCGCTTCCACACCATAGGTTGTTACCTCACCAAAGCGGGTAGGCGTAAGGTAGTTGCGACCAAACTCATCGGTAAACTGCTGGATAGCGCCAACGTTTGTCAGGCCACTGTAGAATGGAAACAATGCAATATTCCAGTCATCCGTCAGGTACTTAATACCAATTTCCAGCTGCTCAATTTTTTGTGGTTGGGCAAACTCATTTTCAACCCGGAACGGGGTATCCAGTAATACTACCGAGCCCATATCAGGCGCTTTTTTGGAGTTGGCATAACGCACATACGTGGTTACATCCGGCGACCATTGATAGGTCACTGAGCCCGTATAAGCAAAGTAGTCATAATCACGCTCTACATTCAGCTCGAGAGTTTCATTGGCCTGATTATCGTAAAGCGTTGCCGGATTGCCATCGGCACCGCCACCACCATTGTACGCGGTAGCCGGAACATTACGGTTAACCGCGGTATTCACCGCGTCATAGTTTATTTTTTCATAACGCACGGCCGCATCAATAGTAATGGCGTCATTCACATACCAGGTATCGCCAACAAACAGTGATAACTGCTTCTGACTGCCTTCGTATTTAACCCCGGATGAGAACGCATTAGCATGCGCACCAAAGCCGGCGGGATCGGTAACAATTAATTCCGTACCGTCCGGTAAAATATGCGTGATATCCAGCATAAGCGGCTGTTCTTCAAGCGTTGCCACACCTGCACCACCTGAGCCGCCGGTGTTTTCGATATCACCTTTAGACAGCTCAATACCAAACGCCAGACTGTGATCGCCCGCTTCTTTGTTCAGCACCGATTTAAAGAACACTTCGTCGGTTTCGTACAGTTGATACATGGCGAACTGGGTAAACACCCCTGCCCCGTCAAATAAGGTAGGAGATGGCAAGTTGCTGGAAACTACCGTGCGGTCAAAGCCTGTGGCAGAAGCGACCCGGGCGGCCTCAGCTCCGCTATCCTGATAACTGTAAATCGTCTCTCCCGGCAGGCCAAACGAGCCGGGTAAAATACCGGCAAACATATCGGTAAGGTTCATTGGCGAGATAACAGCCCCGGTGTTCCACTCCGTTGATTTTTGCGCATACCCCAGCCAGGTGTTCAAACTAAAATCATTGGGTAAGTCATGGTTCCAGCTAACATTCACGCTTTTCTCTTTAGAATGGATCAGATCAGAACCATCCCACGAGCCAGTGCTGCCATCAGGATTGGTATAGCTATGCGGATTCGCCGGTGGTAATACCGAACTGGTAGTGCTGAATCCGGTAGCTGGACGAGGATCGCTGAAATTGGTTGAAGGAATAAATTCAACCCAGCCATTATGGTCGTTCAGGTATTTGGCATTAACCTGTACCCGGCCGCCATCGTATTCATGAAGAATGTTCGCGCGGATCTGGCCACCGTAGTTCAGATCATAGCCGGGGTGACGTGCCCCTTCTGCCTTACGGTAAAATCCACCCAGCGCATAGTAAGTATCTTCAGACAGTTCACCACCTGTGTAAAAATCGAGGCGCTTGTACGGGTTATTATCGCCCTCCAGACCATAGCGGGCCTGAATTTGCGTTTTATCAAAGGATTTGCCGGTACGCATAATGTAGTTGAATACACCACCAGGTGCATTAGCGCCGGTTACGCTGGCAGTACCGCCACGTAGTGATTCAACGTGATCGAGCATCAGATCCGGGCGCGAGAAATAGTCCGGGCCGTAATTGGTGGTGGTCATTAGCTCTACAGGAACTGAGTTTTCCTGCATGGATACATAGTAATAGCCACTCGCGCCATCCAGCGAGTTAGCCGATACGCCACGGGAGAAAACTACGTTACGGATCTCACCGAGAGCCGAATTCACAAACACGCCAGGCACATTTTTCAGGATATCCGACGCGCTGGACGGAATTTGCTGCTCCAGCTCCTCACCACTCACCACAGATAGCGCTACAGGTGCCTGCTCCAGCGACTTGGCTGAAAACACACCGGTCACTACTATATTTTCAACATCTTCCTCTTCAATATTTTGCGCATTGGTATTGTCCTGCGCGTAAACCAGGGGTGATGACATCATCCCCGCCATACACATGGCAGCCACCACTTTTCTTACCCGAAATGCACAAGGCAATTCATTCACTTCATTCGCAACCATACTTTTTCTCACTATGAGTTGAGTTTTTATCATCAACAGCTTCCCGCTACCGAATTGTCACGATGTTGAGAAACCACATAGCTGGTCTTCGTTATTTTGTTATTGACCATCAGTTACTGCGCCTCGCTTAAGCAGGAAATTTCAACATCCCACAATCAAGCAATTAACAACATTTAAACAAATAACCCATAAAACAATCATATTCAACACTTTTTAATCACAATTACATGACTATTTATGATTGATAATGACTATTTATGCCGTTTTATTCAATTAAAACAATGACAAAGACGCTTAAAAAGAGAATAAATAAAAAATCACTCTCAGCAATTAAAGATACATAAAATTAACATTCTCAATCATCCACAATACTTGCGAGCCCTGCAGAGCCAACTTACAGTTTGCAAAGAAGTGAGATGATAGAGTCGTCTGGATAAGAGGGAAGAATGTACGAAATACTGCGATTTTTAATGCGGGAAATAGCGGTTTAATGAATGCGATAAATACCACCAAGCGCAAACGCCAGGTCTGAGCCCCGGTATTCTGCGTTAGCACATTTTTTAAAGTGAAAGGTTGGCAGCACTGCTCAGGCAGTTACCGCCAGCGTTGAATAATCCATAGCACCACTGGCTGGCACAGCAAGGCGCCGATAAATATCAACGGGCTTGCGATCCATCCGGCAATGGTAAACGCTACAACTGCTATCCCACCGTTTATAAGCGCATAAGGTAATTGCGTTCTGAAGTGATCGTACTGGCGGCAACTCGCCCCGGTGGCCGACAATATGGTGGTTTCCGATATGGGCGAACAGTGATCGCCAAATAAGCCTCCGGATAACACTGCGCCGATACTCACTAATAGGGGAGCTTCAATGGCAAACGCTGTAGGGATCACCAAAGGCAACATAATGGCAAAAGTGCCCCAGGACGAACCGGTGGCAAAGGAAATAACCGCCGACAACAAAAACGCCACCAGCGGTAACAACCACGCCGGAAAGCCGCGCTGAGCCTGTTCAGCAATGTAAGCAGCGGTACCCAGTTCATTGCCCAGCGAGCTCAGCGTCCAGGCCAGCACCAGTACAATGATCACCTGCATCATGCCGCTCATGCCCTGCAGATACAAAGTAACGCCTTCTAAACCTGAACGCACTTTATGCCAGGCCATTAAACCTATAAGCGTACAGGCTGCCAGAAAATAAGCGCTGGCAAGGGCCGCTCGGAATACCGACCCCGGCACGCTGGAAAAGGGAAAGCCAAGGGGTACCAGCATGAACAGCAGTACTGCAGCCATAACCAGCAGCGGCAAAAACACAAAGCGCGCACGGGCATTTTTATGAGTGAATGCCTCAAAATCCTTATTCTGTACCACGTCAGCATTTACAGACGTATTACTCTGTGTGGCTTTTATTTCGGTTTGCGCCATGGGCCCTATATCAGCTTTAAGGAGCACTACTACCGGTATAACGGCTATGGCGAGCAAGGCATAAAATTGATAAGGGATTACACCAATAAACACCTGCCAGCTATCGAGGGATTTACCGGCCTGGTCAAATTCTTTTTGCAGCAGACCCATTATGTAGATGCCCCAACCAATAAAGGGCACCAGAATCGCAACCGGCGATGCCGTGGAGTCGATAATAAACGCCAGCTTTTCCCGCGACACCCTGAGCTTTTCAAACAGCGGGCGAAATACCGGGCCGATGATCAGCGGGGTACCTAAATCAGAATAGAAAATAAAGATGCCGCCGCACCAGGCTGCTATTTGCGCTTTCGCTTTACTGGCGATAACCCCAATCATCTTAGTAGCAAACGCCGGACCGCCACCAGATTTCTCCATGAGTGCCACAAAACCACCAATAAACACCATCAACACAATCACACCGGCGTTGTAGCTATCAGTGAGAGTACCCACTAAATGCGTTTTTATAAGCGCCGCCAACACCTCCAGGGGATGCCCGCCGGTCAGCAGCACCACTGCGGTAACCACTCCGCCAAACAAGCCAATCACCACGTGTTTGGTATACAACGCGAGTGCCAGAGTAACAATAATAGGTAATACGGAGAGAAAATCAGGGCTTGTCAAAATGGGGGCCTGCTGAGCAAAATTGTTGCCGAATCAATAAATTATAATTTATATAAATCTATCTTATTCGGGCACTGCTCGCAATGAATTGAGCTTTTAGCCGGTCTTTACGTACAATCACCCAAACCCAGCGTTTCAGAGCACTTTGCCATGCAGATAAACAGTGATTTTAGCCAGCGAGTAGTTATTCGCCCAGCAGACTATGAGTTTATTCCCTCACCGCTGAAGGGCGTCAGCCGTATGATGCTCGATCGCGCCGGTAAGGAGGTCGCAAGAGCCACCAGCATCGTCCGCTACGAACCTGGCGCGGGCTACAGTGGCCACACTCACGATGGCGGAGAAGAAATTTACGTATTAAGTGGCACTTTCAGTGATGAGCATGGCGATTACCCTGCCGGCACCTATCTGCGCAATCCGCCAGGCAGTTCACACACGCCATTTTCTGCCGGCGGATGCTCCATTCTGGTTAAACTCTGGCAGTTTGCCTACAACGACCTTGAGCAGTTAACCATTAATACTCAGCAAAGCGAGTGGCTGCCCGGCCAGGCTGAGGGAGTAAGCGTGTTGCCTTTGCATGAACATAATGGGGTGAGCACAGCGTTAGTAAAATGGGCGCCGCACACGCGATTTGGTGGGCACGTACATCCCGGTGGCGAGGAAATACTGGTGCTGGAAGGTGTTTTTAACGACGAACACGGCAGCTATCCCGCTGGTAGCTGGATCCGCAACCCCCGGTACAGTCAGCATACCCCTTTTACCGGTGAGGAAGGCGCACTGATCTATGTTAAAGTTGGCTACATGGGCGCTAACTTACTTGGCGATAAATTTATCACCGATAGCTAATCCAGCCGTTATGTCAAACTTGTCAGTGCATCAGGCGGAGCTTGACAGCTATGACATACCGGCTCCATTCTTAAAAATAAAACCTATATATTTCAGTTAGTAAACAACATTAAAAATCAGGCACTATGTTTGCAACGACGTTTCTGAAGAGGCAGCGAAAATGCCTTATGGTTCAGGAGCAAACTATGTATCGGTTTTTACTTGTTATTTTATTGGGAGTTACCCTGTTAACCGGAGGCTGTGGCGGCGGTGATAGCAACAGGCAAGCGCCATTTATGGTTAACGCTGACGGCGTTTCCACGTTCGATCTCAATCAGCTTCGTAGCCAGCTTAATACTTTTCCCATCGGGTCATTAACCGCGCTGGAAGAAGAAGGGCTGCTGATGATGCGCGAGGAAGAAAAACTCGCTCACGATGTTTACACAACCCTGTATGCGCAGCACGGTCTGGCTATCTTCAGCAACATTGCCAGCAGCGAACTCACTCATACCGAAGCAGTTTTAGCCTTGCTGGAACGTTACCAACTCACCGATCCGGTCACCAACAACGCTGTAGGCAGCTTCAGCAACTCCGAGTTTACCTATCTGTATACGGTGCTTACCGAAAGTGGCGCTATATCACTGCTGGAAGGGCTTTATGTTGGCGCCCAGGTAGAGGAGCTTGATATCTACGATCTTATGCGCCTGAGTGAGGATATTGTAGATAATCCGGATATTGAGCTGGTTTACAATAATTTGCTCAAAGGCTCGCGAAACCACTTACGCGCCTTTTACAGTCAAATCCTTAATAACCATGGCACTTATCGCCCTCAATATATTAGTCAGGCCCTATTTGACGAAATCGTTAACAGCCCGATAGAGAGAGGCTAACTACCTATTTTTACACTTTAAATTTGCAAACTCAGGGCAGATTCCGACGCTCAGCGCAGAGTCTGCCTTGCCCCACCAGCCACAAAACAACCGTAAATAAGAATCAAAAAACATCACAATGATTCAGAAAAGCGTTTAAAACAAACTTTAACCTTCACTACTGTGCAAAAAGAAAGCACTCAGACTGTCCGGCGCTATCAGCCATAGCTCAGATAGTATACTGTATGACATGGAGTCTACCGCTAGAATTGGTCAGACTATCGCTATAACAACAATAAAATACCAAAAATAACGAAACACCAAACTTCTGTTTAGGAGTCATTAATACATGTCAATTGTGGTTAAAACTTTGTCGGAACAGGCTTACGAAATTATTCGTGAGCGTATCCTTGCCAACGATATGTTCCCGGCAAAGCCCATTCGTCAGGACGCCCTCTCCCAGGATTTGGGAGTAAGCAAGATCCCGCTGCGTGAAGCACTCACCCGGCTGGAGCAAGACGGTTTATTAGTCTCTCACCCTAACCGTGGATTTATTGTTCGTCCACTCAGCCTTGCCGAAGCCGAAGATGTTTTTCATCTGCGGACCACGCTGGAGCCTGAGGCGGCCGCTCAGGGCTGTAAAAAAGCTACCGAGGAAGATAAAGCCAAGGTTACCGAGATTTTTAAACGTCTGCAAAGTATGGCTAATGAAATATCACCGGAAGCGGTTACCGTAAACCGGGAATTTCATTTGGCGCTGTCGGCCCCCGCCGGCCGCAAAATCACCCAGGAGCTGCTGTTCAAGATCCACCTGCTATCAGAACGTTATGTTCGTAAGCACCTTGAGCCACCCGACCGTGAGGCCGATGCCTACCGCGAACATGAAGAAATTTATGACGCGTGGATGAACAAAGAACCCAAACTGGTGAAAAAGTTACTTAAAGTACACACCCATAGTACCTTAGAAGATTTGCGTGGTGAGTTGTTCGAATAACCCCATCGGTTAATGATAAAAAAGAGTGGCGCGGCCACTCTTTTCGTTTAACGCCTTAAAAATACGCTCAACAAAAGCTTCGCATCAGGATTTCACGTTGTTTAACGCTATAATCGCAGTAACAATAACAACGACAGTTTATCCGGAGCTCACACATGGAATGTATCCGTGCCTGGCAAGGCCTTTTACTTTCAACTGCAGTTGCCCTTAGCGCCTGCACTACTACTCAATCAAGCAACAACACTCCAGCTGCCACTCCCGGCGAATTATCTACGGCCTATACCCTGAAAAGCGGCGGCGAAATCCCGCGTTATCAACAAGGCGTAAGTGTTGAACATGCTGAGCTGCACTTCGCTTTTGATTTTGATAAACAGCAGCTGTTTGGCAATACCATTCTTACCCTGGATGCCGCTAAACCAGCCAAAGCCGTGTCGGTAGATCTCGACAGCGTATTCACTATTGATGGTGTCTGGCTTAACGGCGAAGCTATTGAGCCGGAGCAGTTTTCTAACCAACAGGGCGAGCTGGTTATCAACCCGGCTAATGAAGTAACTTTTCCGGTGTCGGTTCAGGTGAAATATCACGGTCATCCGCGTACGCCGCCCAATGCGCCCTGGGACGGCGGTGTAATGTGGGATAAAACGCCAGATGGTTCGCCCTGGCTGGCTACCGCAGTACAGGGCGAAGGTTGTGACATCTTCTGGCCATGTATCGACCAGCCTATGGGAGAGCCCAAAACTGCCGATATTTACATAACCGTGCCTAACAATCTGGTAGCGGCGAGCAATGGTGTACTGGTAGAAACCACCAGCACTGCTAACGAGAGCACGTATCACTGGCAAACCCGCTCGGCACATAACACCTATGGTATTGCGCTGAATATTGCCCCGTACGAAAAAATCGAAGACACCTACCAGAGCATTTACGGCAACAGCTACCCCATTGTGTATTACCACTTGCCGGGCAATACAGAGCAAGCCCAGGCGCTGGTCGACGAAATTCCTGCCATGCTAACGTTCTTTGAACGAATGATCGGGCCTTACCCCTTTGCCGATGAGAAAGTAGGCGTAGTGCAAACCCCGCACCTGGGTATGGAGCATCAAACCATCAACGCCTATGGCAACGAATACAAAAAGGATGAATTCGGCTTCGACTGGTTACTGCAACATGAATTTGCCCATGAGTATTTTGGTAATCAGGTCACTAACGACAACTGGGATCACATGTGGATCCACGAAGGGCTGGGCAGCTACATGCAGCCTTTGTTTGCTCAGTACCTGCATGGTGACATTGCCTACAAAGCGTATTTGAATAACCAGCGCAAAGGCCTGATCAACACGCACCCCATTGTGTCGAATAAAATGATGGAAGTAGAAGAGGTGTACGAAAGAGGCGTTGGTCCGGCACTGGATATCTATTACAAAGGCTCATGGATCATGCATTCACTGCGTTATCTGATTGGCGATCAGGCGTTTTTTGATTCCGTTACCACGTTGTTGTACGGCACCGCTACGCCTCAACCCGGCCAGTTTACTACTGTGTACCGCAATACCGGGGATTTTATTAAACTGGTTAACGAGTTAACCGGCGAGGATTTCAGCTGGTTTTTTGATGTGTATCTGTATCAGCCTAAGCTGCCGGAGCTTCACCAGCAACGCAGCAGTGATACGCTGACACTTACCTGGCTGGTACCAGACGACCTACCTTTTCCGATGCCGGTGGAAGTATCGGTAAATGGTGAGGTCACCACCTTACAATTGCCAGCAGAAAATACGCTTAAAGTATCAGAGCAGGATGTGGTAATTGTCGATCCAAACAGTAAACTCCTGCGGTTTGAGGCACGCTACGACGCCGTCGCAAAATAAACCGCTACAATTAAGATGCACGGCTAAACACAAAGCGTTGGCCGTGCCCCTTCCTAATTGTTTATTCTTTTTATAGAGTGTTTCAATGTCGGTCCAAAGGAGTAGCGCTTAGTTTACGCATCGAATTAGTAATCTTTGCCAAGTCAGACTCCCTACCCCTTATGGATTTAGTATTCCTCGAGGTAGAGGAAATCTAGTAATACATTCTGATAATCACAATTTGAAGACCAATTTTCCCATACAACCATGTCCACATTTAGGTTGTCTTCAAGCATTGTTTTAATCGATGGTGTTTCAGAGCATAAATCCAAGAGTGCACCTTGAGCTCCAGGGAAAATGAGTAACGAATCTCCATAATCCCTGGCAATCTCATATTGCTGGAAAGCGTTAAGCTCATCAGGTACAGAGTCCGGCCATCCAATTCCGCCTCGATAGTTGCCCCATGTCAAAAAGTTTTGGACGAATTTTTCAAATAGTTTGTATTCATTTGGCCAGTTTAAATACTGTACAACGAACTTCTCCGGGGAAGTATTCTGAATAGCATTGTGATATCGGATAAGCCGCCCAAAATAAATCGCTTTTTCTTCAACATTATACACACTGTAAGCGGTTTCATTGAATATAAACCCTTCAACATCTGCGTTATCGTTGTAATAACTAGCTAAAGTTTCTAATGTACTTTTGTATGCTTCAAATGTTTGTGTATCTGTATGGTCGGCATAACACGTATTATTCTTCCCACTTATAACTTTAATACCCTCTGGATACCATTGCTTTGAACATCCGGAATGAAATGTACGATCCATTAACTTTATCCAGACTTTATCGCCATCTCTTTTCTTTTCGAGAAGTTCGTCGATTACATCAAAGGTATAAAATTGCAGGTCTGGAGTAAGATCATGCCAGTCTATTTGAAGTACAAAGCCTGTTGTTTGGTCTACATTGATAGCATTCCAGTCTTCCACGGTTGTAATTGCATTTAGACCTCTTGTTTCTGAGTGAATAACTCTGACATAGTTCTTTTGTGGTTGCGCAATTTCCTCCGTAAATATCCTTGCACCATTAGCGATCTCTGATGTAACCAATAAATATTCGTTAACAGTTCTGTACTCAGGACTACCTTGACTACCAAAAATTCGAGCTTCGATCTTGTGAATGCCTTCTCCAAGTTTATCGAGACTTAGCGGCCAATCAGGAAATGTCAATGTGTTTTCTTCTGGTTTGCCCACCCATTTATTGTTGATAAACCAACTTACTCTGTAAACTGATTCATCAGATGCAGGGCTATATTTTATAAATATATTATCATTGGGGTCAGTGTGATTATCGAAAAGGTTGTTTTCCTCACTAACTACATCGCTATAAGACGCAAGCAAAGTCCCCTCTTGGCTAGCATGTAAGTGTTCAATGTTTGCAATTAATAAAACCAGTACAAAAAGACTATTAATATTAAATGAAAGATAACTTCTTCCTGAATTAACGAAGCTTAAAATGTTAATTGACTTTAATTTCTTAATAAAAGAAAAATTTTCAAATTTTGAAACAGCTAATAAAGTAGACATTGCATTACCAAATTAAAAAGGACTAAAAAACACCAAATTTTAAAATTAACTTTGGGGTACTTTGTCTAGAAAAGCAGAAAGCAATTTTCTCCTTAACTTTGGCTTGACAAATTCAACTCCTTGAAAAAAGTGCAACCAATTCGAACAGGTTGCTATCATATGAATATATTTTTTTACCGCAAGCATACAGCTGTAGGCCTGTATATGCGTGGGTATTCGCACTCATACCTGTTCGATTTGATTAGATTTCAAGCAGAAAGAAAAAGGTATTGAGTTTTAAATATATTTTTGAGATTTAGGTAAAAGGAAAACGTTAGAGCTTGAATATGAAAATTCCCTTGGCGTTATCAAAAATTGCTAGGGGCTGTTGATCTTTCGTGATTGGTTTTTGAACAGCATGGTAAAGAGTTATAATTTGCTTCGCCAAAAGTAAAAGAACAACTCACTACCATGCCA
>MDTF01011324.1_pt1 | contig 11522 bp, 11 predicted proteins | sample 811191 | NCBI WGS metagenome assembly MDTF01 (sample SAMN05326649, study PRJNA326480) | marine metagenome | isolation source: seawater | place: Southern Ocean | collected 2011
AGACAAAACTTTTAGAAGAGGAGCTAATAAAAAAATTGTCGCAAGATCAAGGGCTCGAGGCTGTCACTCTTAGATTTGGAACGATTTATGGATGCTCTGCAGGAATGAGATTTCATACCGCTGTAAATAAGTTTTGCTGGCAAGCAGTTCTAGGCATACCTCTAACGGTATGGGAGACAGCGTATGACCAAAAGAGACCTTATCTAAATCTTAATGATGCGCTAAAGGCTTTAACTTTCTTCATTCATAACAATATATTTGATGGTGAGATATATAATGTTCTTACTGGAAACCATTCAGTAAGAGATGTGGTAGATACAATTAAGATATATATTCCAAGTTTAAAAGTAAATTTCGTAAAAAATGAAATAATGAATCAACTTTCATATGAAGTCTCAGTTAATAAACTCCTTAAAAAAGGATTTACATTTAGTGGAGATCTTGATTCAGGAATCAAAGAAACTATATCTTTATTAAAGGCTTCAAATAATAGTTTCTAAAGGAATGAGCAGTCAAAAATATGATGTTGCATTTGCTCCAATAAATAAGAGACTCATTTACTTATCTTTTCAATTAAGTAAGTTGCTTGATGAGAATAATATTTCATCCACAATTCTTAAAACTTCTCTAATCAGTTCTGATCATAATGGCTGGAATGATCTAGATAGTATTCATAATTTTGAAGGTCATACTACCCCAATACCACAAATCAATTACTTAAAAAATTCTAATTTTTTTACTTATTCATATAGAGTCATTAAATCAAGATTAGCGATGAGAAAGACCTATAAACCTAATTTTACATGCTTGATTGTCTTTATGGATGACTTCGCAGAAGCTGAAATTTTAATACCTTTAATGAAGGCACATAGAATACCTGTTATTCTTTTTCAAGATGGGTTCTTTGTTAGAGATAAGAAGTATGACTTTGATTTATATAGCTTAGGAAAATTTCTTCGATCAAGAATACTTCCTTATTTTTTTACACCTAAGAATTATTCTGAAAATGCAAATTATATTTTTTCTTGGAGTGATTATGGCTTCAAAGATTTTTTAGATAGTATTAAGATTAATCCAAAAATAATAAAAATTATTGGTTACCCGTTCCAAATAGGCAATAAGAAACTTGATGATACTAGGGAGTTCAAGAAAATATTAATTCTTCATTCTCCACTTCCTTCATTGGTAGCGGAGGAAGGTGAAAATTTAATTTTCATTAATATAATAAAATTATTAGATAAATTTAATTTTGATTTATTTTTTAAAGCTCATCCAAGAACTGGCTTTAAGAAGATTATAAACTTGATAAAAGAACATATGCAGAAGGGCATTATAAAAAAAGTTTCTATTTTAGATAGTAGTCTTTCCTCAGAAGCCTTATATGGGGACTATGATATTCTTATCATGACTCCCTCAGCCTCATCGATTGATGCTTTATATAGAGGGATACCAGTTATTTTTATTAAAAGTAAATATAATAAGGTAAAGCTAATAGAAGATCTGGCAATTAATGACCAGGTGCTTTTGATAGATGATATTAATAAATTACCTCAAGTAATTAATAAATTAAATAATGATTTATCATACAGAGATAGTGTTATTTCATCGGGATACGAAGCAGCTAGAAAAATAGGTGGAGAATTAGATATTTTTAATAATACTTTCCCATTGGAGATTAAAAAAATTCTGGACACAGTTAATTATGACCATAAATAAATCAATACTATATTATGGTCAGGCCACATGGGGCAGTACGTCTTTGCAGAGGTATAATGCTTTATCAAATATATTCATATCATCATATTTAGTTGATTCAAGAAGAGTTTTTCCTGACAAGAAAAGCGGAAGGTCATTATTTAAAAGCATTCAAGGAAGAGTTGGAATAGGCCCTATTATACTTACTTCTGAGCAGGTCCTTCTTCAAGAAGTTGAAAGATTTAAACCTGATATTGTATGGGTTGATGGTGGCTTTCTTGTAAGTAAACAAGCTGTTGAGAAGTTAAAAAAATTAAATATAATATTAATACATTACACCCCTGATTCAATTTTAGCTCCAGGTATGTCAAATAGTTGTTTCAGGAATGCTATTGAGGCTTACGATTATACTATTACAACCAAAACACAAGATTTAGCAACGTATAAAAAAAATAATGCTCAAAATATTATTCTTTCTCAACAAGGCTACGACCCCAATATTCATTCAAAAATTTCCTTAAATCAAGATGATTATCAAAAATTTAATTCCGATGTTGTTTTTATAGGACATTGCATGAAATATAGACTCGAATTAGCTGAATACCTTAAGAAAGAACTAGATATAGATATTAAAATTTTTGGTACAGGTTGGGATAATAGAAAGATATCTAATGATTTAAAGGAGTGCTTTTTTGGTCCTGCAATAGATACAAATTATGCAAAAGCCATTAATGGTTCCAAAATAGCACTTGGACTACTAAATCATGAAGCAAAAGATGAAATCACAACTCGTAGTTTTGAAATACCAAGCTGTGGGGGGTTTCTTTTGGCTGAGAGAACAGACCAGCATAAAAAAATCTTTAGAGAAAATGTTGATGCGGCATACTTTTCATCTAAGGAAGAGCTTGTTCAAAAGGTAAAGTATTTTTTAGAAAATGAATATGAAAGAAATAAAATTAAAGCAAGTGGATATAAAAGAGTTACTGAAGGTATGTATTCCTGGGAGTCATTGATGTTTAATGCTTTGAAAGATATTGGTTTAGAGAATTAATGAATATTGCCCTCACTGAATTTATATTGTCTGTATTAATTACACTTGTTTGGCTAGGACCTTTTTTAATATCTTTAAAAAGGAAAATATTTAACTTTCTTCATCCGCAAACTTTAATTCCCATATGGATAGTATATTTTATTTGGAATGCAATGATTGAAAAATGGTCACCTTGGATGGTAGAAACTGATCCAGGAATCATAAGAACTACCACAACTCTCTTACCTCAATTCCCCGAATTTTTTGTATTACCACTAATAATAGTTCTTATAAGTGGTTTATTTTTTCACTTTGGAATTAGGATTCTATCTCCTTCTGTATATAGTGATTCCAGTTATAATGCGCGATCCATGATTGAATATAAAATCATTAATGATGATATGAAATTTATTTTCTTATTTTTTTCATTTTTATTATGTGCAGTTGCCTGGCTTCCAAATTTTCTTTTACCTAATGAGGGTCTAGGAACTTTTTGGACTTATCCCGTTGCAATGATAAATTGTTTTTTACCATTTATGGTTTTTTTAATTAATAAACCACTTGGGGTTATTTGTTTTGCTTTTACACTCATCACAGGAACCGTTCTAGCATCTAAGGCAGCCCTAGTTTACCCAATGCTCCCTATAATTTTTTATTATTTTTATTTCCATTTTCATATCAAGAGCGTTTTCTCACTCTTTATTCCAATTATGTTTATTATGCTTCTATGGGTGCTATTAAGCATAGGTGGGTTTGACTTTTTTTTAGCTAAATTGCTTCATAGAGATTATGCATTTGAAGTTTTTGCAGCATTAGTTCACTTTTCTAATAATAGTGTTTTCGGAAACCTTGAATACGGAATTTCAGGAGTCCTAAATAGTTCATCTATAAGCTGGCTATGGGCAGAAATAGTCGAAGGTATTCCTTCTATTTTAAACCCATATAAAGGAGAAAGTATAAATCCAGCCAAGCTTGTCACTGAATCATTTCTTCCAACAGATTATGAGAATACAACATTGAGAAATGCTTATTTTAATAGATTCTTTTTATTTGCTGGTTATCATGATTTTGGCTTTATTGGAGCTTTCTTGCAATCCTTTTCATTTGGTTTGTTATATAGCTGGTTTTATAGGAGATTCTTAAGAAGAGTTACTAAGGAAAAATTATTATGGCCAATGTTTGTTTATCTTCCTGTTCCGTGCCTTTCAACTTATTTTGTATCAGCTGGAGGGATTACATATGGTTTCATAAATGCACTAATTCCAGCATTCTTGCTCATAAGCCTTATTTATTTTTCAAAGCTTATAACCTTTGTTCGTATACAACTTAGTTTAAATCTACCTATCAATCAATAAGTTTGAAACATATTTACCAATCGCAAGAGATGATGTTAAACCAGGGCTCTCAATTCCCTCTAGTGATATTAATCCCTCAATGCCATGATCGCATGCTAAATTTATAACAAAATCTTTAGACGGTTGATTTTTTGAAGATAGCTTAGGTCTAATGCCAGTGTAGTCTGGATGAAGTTTCGTTTCTTCTAGCATTGGCCAATAAGCTTTTATGGCTTTTACAAATTTTTCTTTTAAGCTCTCATCGAAGGAATAATCTATATTTTTAGTCCATTCAATATCAGGCCCAAATCTTAATTGCCCGCTTATGTCCATACCAACATGAATTCCAAGACCTCCTGGTCCTGGAATAGGGTATATGAGATGATTAAAAGGATTTCTACCTGAGTACTTAAAATAATGACCCTTGCCATAATAAATTTTATTAATATTTTCTTTATTTATCTGCTCAATACCATTTAATATTTCATCTGACTTTAACCCTGATGAATTAATAAGAAATTTTGTAGTTATGTCATGAAAGGTTTCTCCAGACTTTACTTTAACTAAAAAGTATTTATTAGATCTACTTGCAGAAATAAACTTTGAATTAAAAGAAATATATCCATCATTATGCTGAATGTCTCCTTCCAGAGATGTTATGTATTCCGGAACATCTATAATTCCTGTGTTGGGCGAATAAATTGCATTTATACAATCTATACTTGGTTCAATATCTTTTGATTCATCTTGCGAAAGCATTGTAAGATCAACGCCGTTATCTATTCCTTGATTGTAGATATTTTGAAGCTTTGCACTCTCTTGTTTTGAAGTAGCCACAATCAACTTACCAACTTTTATGTGACTAATTTTTTTTTCATTTATATAGTTATATAAATATTTATTTCCCAGTACGCAAAATTTAGCTTTTAAAGAGTTTGTTGGATAGTACATTCCAGCATGAATTACGCCTGAATTCCTGCTTGAGATCTCTTCACCAGATCTATGATTTTTTTCGATTACTAAAACACTTAGCCCAGATATTGATAGCTCTCTTGCTATAGCAAGTCCTACAACACCAGATCCAATTATAGTTACTTCATAATCCATAGAAATTATTATAATCCCTTGAATAATTATTGGTTTAAAAAAAGATATTTATATTAAAAGAATAGTAGAATAACGATTAACTTATTCGGTCAATAAAAATTTTGGAAAAACTTAGCATAATAGTCCCCTGTAGAAATGAAATAGACTATATAGAGAATCTATTAGAATCTATTAATAATCAGGATTATCCAAGAGAATTTGTTGAATTAATAGTAGTTGATGGCATGAGTGATGATGGAACAAATGAATATTTAAAAACTTTAGATGTTAAGAATTTAGTTGTTCTAGAAAACCATGCTCAATATGTATCCAACGCAATGAATATTGGAATTATAAATGCAACTGGTAATATTATCGTTAGAATGGATGTCCATTCAATCTTTCCAGAAAACTATCTTTCAACTTTAGTTGCACATATTGATTCATTTCCTAAAATTGGTAATGTTGGCGTTCCATGCAAGACATTGTCAGCAAATAATTCTTTTGAATCTTTAGCAATCTCAATGGCTCTATCAAGTTCCCTGGGCGTAGGAAATAGTCTTTTCCGAACAAAAATTCCCACTAAATATGAGTTAGTTGATACTGTCCCTTTTGGTTGTTGGAAAAAAGAGATATTTGAAATAATTGGTTTATTTGATGAGGATTTAATTCGCAATCAAGATGATGAATTTAATCAAAGAATATTGAATGCAGGCATGGAAATTCATTTACTTCCAGGGCCACAAGTTCAATATTTTGGAAGGCAAGATTTTAAATCTCATGCAAAAATGTTCTATCAATATGGTCTATTTAAGCCATTAGTAAACAAAAAAATAGGAAAAATTACAACATTAAGACAACTTGCTCCAGTGGCATTGGTTTTATATATGTCTACAATGTTGATGATGACTGTATTTTCATTTTTTATATCAATACTTATGTTTAGTATATTTGTATGTGGCTATTGGATGTCTTCAATAGCTTATTTTATTAAAAATAAAAAAAATTTTTATCTATTAATACATTTCATTTTAGCTATTCTTATAGCTCATATTTCATATGGAATGGGTTATCTTAGGGGTCTATTTTTTGACATTAAATCAAAAAATATTACTGATTCAAGATAGATGTTTTTAATGTTAAAATTAGAATATGTGGAAAATTCAACTCTTTGAACTTAATTATAACGAACTAGAAAAAAAGGCTGTATCAGATGTCCTTGATTCTGGTTGGATAACAATGGGTCAAAATATTATTGATTTTGAAGAAAAGTTTGCTGCTAATATTGCTGCAGATGTTTTTTGTAGTGCTGTATCTAGTGGAACTGCTGCAATGCATTTGGCATTCCTTGCGCTTAATATCAAACCTGAGGATGAAGTAATAATTCCTGCCTTAACATTTGTTTCTGATGCTAATTGTGTAAAGTTAATGGGAGCAAAACCTATTCTTGCTGATTGTGGAAGTTCTGATAACTGGAATATAACAGTTGATTCAATAGAAAAGGTTATTACCAAAAAAACAAAAGCTGTAGTCGTCGTTCATTATGCCGGTTACCCATGCGATATGAAGCCAATAGTAAAATTATGCCAAGAAAAAAATCTTTATTTAATTGAAGACTGTGCTCATGCTCCAGGAGCTTCAATAGATGGGAAAGGTGTTGGATCTTGGGGTGATATTGGTTGCTTTTCATTTTTTACTAACAAAAATTTATCAGTTGGAGAGGGTGGAATGACCTCTACACGAGATCATAATCTTTCAAAAAAATTAGCTTCATTGAGATCACACGGTATGACATCTTTAACTCTTGATAGACATAAGGGCAGGGCTTCCACTTATGATGTTAGTGAGCCAGGTATAAATTATAGAATGGATGAGATGAGGGCTGCTTTAGGGCTTGTTCAGCTGAGTAAACTCAAAGATGCAAATTCTCAAAGAGAAAATTTAACTTCAAGATATAGAAGTAATTTTAAAGGTACGAATATTTTAGTTCCTTTTGATAATATTTCTAAAAATCATTTATCAGCTTTTCATATATTGCCAGTACTTCTTCCATCTAAAGCAAACAGAGATCATGTTATGGAAAACTTAAAGACTGCTGGGATACAGACTAGCATTCATTATCCTCCTTTCTGGAACTTTTCTGCATATAAAGGATATTTTGATAAAGAATTAACTCCTATTGCGGCTGACTTAATCCCAAGAGAGTTAACTCTTCCACTATTCCCAACAATGACGATTGAACAAGTAGACGAGGTAAGCAGTGCATTAATAAAGGCCTGTAAATGAGTTTAGAGCAACAAACATTAAATTTAATTGGAAGAAATTCTGGCCTTTTTGATGCTGATATCAAGAAATTGAATTCTAAAATTATTAATGAAGTTACGAAATCTAATTTTTTAGTAATTGGTGGTGCGGGCTCAATTGGACAGGCTGTTACTAAGGAAATTTTCAAAAGAAATCCTAAAAAATTACATGTCGTAGATATTAGTGAAAACAACATGGTTGAGCTTGTAAGGGATATCAGAAGTGACTTAGGTTATATAGAAGGAGATTTCAAGACATTTGCTATTGATTGCGGAAGTAATGAATTCGATTCATTCATTGAAAATGAAGGTCCATATGATTATGTCTTAAATCTTTCAGCTCTCAAACACGTCAGAAGCGAAAAAGATCCTTATACTTTGATGAGAATGATAGATGTTAATATTATCAATACAATAAAAACTATAGACTTATCAAAAAAAGCTGGAGCTAAAAAATATTTTTGCGTATCAACTGATAAAGCTGCTAATCCAGTAAATATGATGGGAGCTAGCAAAAGAATTATGGAAATGTTTCTAATGAAAGAGAGCGAATCAATTTCTATATCAACCGCTCGTTTTGCAAATGTTGCATTCTCAGATGGCTCACTTCTGCATGGATTCAATCAACGTATATTAAAAAGACAGCCAATAGCAGCTCCTAATGATGTAAGAAGATATTTTGTCACTGCTAAGGAGTCTGGAGAGTTATGCTTAATGTCATGTATATTAGGTGATAATAGAGATATCTTCTTCCCAAAGCTTAGTAAAAATTTGAATTTAATAACATTCTCAGAAATAGCTGAGAAGTATTTAGAGGGCATTGGATATAGCGCATTCAAGTGTGATTCTGAAGATCAAGCAAGAGAAATAGTTGAAGAGCTAGCAAGAACATCTCAATGGCCATGTTTTTTCTTTGAAAGCGATACCACAGGTGAAAAAGACTTCGAAGAATTTTATACAAAGGATGAAAATTTATTTATGGATTTTTTTGATGACATAGGGGTGATTAAAAATAGTTATAATTTTGAACAAGAAAATCTAAATACTTTCCTTGATAAAATTTCTGAATATAAATCTTCTAAAAATTGGAAAAAATCTCAATTAATTGAGCTATTTAATAATATGATTCCAGGCTTTAATCATAAAGAGAGAGGCAAATACCTCGATCAAAAGATGTGACATGATTAGAATCTTAGATATAATATTTTCCGGATTAGCTCTCTTGGCCCTATCACCACTTTTTATCTTAATAATGGTAATTTTAAAATTCACCGGGGAAGGAGAGATATTTTTTCTTCAAGAAAGAGTTGGCAAAAATAAAAATTATTTTCAATTATTTAAGTTTGTAACAATGGTCAAGAATAGTCAAAATATTGGAACTGGTACTGTTACAGTCAAGAATGACCCTAGAGTTTTACCTTTTGGAAAATTTCTTAGAGACTCGAAATTAAATGAACTACCGCAGTTGCTGAACATATTTATAGGCCATATGAGCGTAATTGGTCCAAGACCTCAAGCAAAAAGATGTTTCGATGCTTTTCCAAGTAATTTCCAAGATATTATAATTAAAATGAAGCCAGGTTTATCTGGCATTGGACCTATAGTATTTAGAGCAGAAGAAGATATTTTAGATGAACAAGATAATATTAGATTTTATGATGATGTTATATCTCCATACAAGGCTGAAGTAGAATCATGGTATATAAATAAGCAAAATATTTATACTTACTTTTTGCTGATTTTTATTACTATCTTGGCAGTACTTTTCCCAAATTCTTCGATAATATGGAATGTCTTCAAGGATCTACCTGTTCCTCCGCAAGAGCTAAAAAAATTATTAAATTTTCCTGATTAAAAGATGAAGATTGTAGTTGTAAGTGGTGGTTTTGATCCAATTCATTCTGGGCATATAGCTTATTTTAAAGAGGCCATAAAAAATGGAGATAAGTTGATAGTTGCTTTAAATAGCGATGAGTGGCTTATTAAAAAGAAGGCTAAGTATTTTTTACCGTTCAATGAACGTAAAATAATTATAGAAAATCTTGAAATGGTTGATGAAGTTATTGATTTTAAAGATGATGAAATTGGAAGCTGTATTTCTGCACTCAAAAAAATAAAGATGAGTTATCCACAAGATTCTATTATTTTTTGTAATGGGGGAGATAGAAATAAAAATAATATTCCTGAAATGTCTGTTGAAGGTATTGAATGTAAGTTCGGGGTTGGTGGGGATGCTAAAAAAAATTCATCTAGCTGGATATTAAAAGACTATTCTTTCAATGAAGAAGAAAGAGTGTGGGGTAAGTTTTATAATTTATTTATAGATGATCGAACAAAATTGAAAGAACTTATAATCGCACCTAATAAGGGCATGAGTTATCAAAGACACTTCTTTAGAAGTGAGATATGGTTTGTAAGTAAAGGGAAGTGCTTGATTAACTTTAGTCCAGATGTAAAGGAGAATTATAAAGAGTTTATTTTGAAGAAAGATGAAGTATTTCATGTGAAAAAAAAACAATGGCATCAAATCATTAATCCATTTGACAAGCCATGCCATATTATAGAAATCCAATATGGAAAAAAACTATCTGAAGAAGATATAGAAAGAGAAAGGTATTTTAATGATTGAAATTAACAACATAAGCAAAGCTTTGCCATATAAATATTTTAAACAATATTTTGATAAGGCTATATCTAATAATCAAGAGAACCTAGAAGCAGTCTCAATTAGTTCATTAGATTTAAACTCGATGGAAGTTGAATCTAGATTTGTTAATTTAAAGTATATTAATCATGATAAGTGGATCTTTTTTACAAACTATAACTCACCTAAATCTAAAGCTTTTGATACCCATGATCAGGTATCGGCATTATTTTACTGGAACAAAATAAATACTCAAATAAGAATGAAGGCAAAAATAGAGAAGTGCACCGTATCATTATCAGATCAGCATTTTGCTAAAAGATCTCATGAAAAAAATGCCATAGCAGTAAGTTCAAAGCAATCTGAGGCTATAGAATCTTACGAAATGGTGATAAATAATTATAAGGAAGTGCTTAATAATAACGCCATACTTTCATCCAGACCAGAGAGCTGGGGTGGCTTTTCATTTACTCCTTACTATTTTGAATTCTGGGAAGGTAGCGATTTTAGATTAAATAAAAGAGTTTCTTATAGTTTGGTTAATTCTAAGTGGGTGAAGGCCTATCTACAACCTTAAAAATTTATATTAAGAAATATTATTTGCGAAAACTCTCAATTAGTTTAAACTCTTTCAAAATATGATTAAAGTATCTGTCACAGTAATTAAAACAAGGTCTTGTTAAATTCTTAATGTCTTTATTAAACACTCATCTCAATAGGTAAGAATCATAGCTATTCAAAAAAAACAAAATACTCCAATTAACGAAAAAATTCGGGCAAGTGAAGTTATGCTCATAGGCGCGGATGGTGGAAAACAGGGTATTGTCCCTATTTCCACAGCTCTTGAATCTGCAAGATTAATATCTTTAGACCTGGTTCAGGTTTCACCGTCAGATGCAGACGTCATAGTATGCAAACTTTTGGATTATGGGAAACACATCTTTGATAAAAAGAAAAGTCTATCCTCATCCAAGGTGAAAGTTAAAAGAAATACAACAAAAGAAATTAAATTTAGACCGTCTACAGATATCGGTGACTATAATATTAAATTAAAAAAGGTTAAAAGCTTTATTCTTGACGGAGATAAGACTAAAATAAGCGTCCGTTTTAGAGGTAGAGAAATTCTTAACAGTGATATGGGTCTTAATCTATTAAATAGGTTAAGAGATGAGCTAGAGGATATTGCCCAAGTTGACCAAGAGCCTTCTCTTGAGGGTAGGCAGTTGCTTATGGTCCTATCACCTCTAAAAAAGAAGTAAACAATTTAAAAGAAGAATAATATGGGATATAAACTAAAAACACATTCAGGAGCCGCTAAGCGTTTCAAGAAAACAGGTACTTCTGTAAAAAGCAAAAGTGCAAATAGAAATCATATCCTTACCAAACAGTCTACGAAGAGAAAAAGACATAATAGAGGTCTTACTAAGCTA